>Ga0208198_1000012_pt1 | contig 225072 bp, 166 predicted proteins | sample AD_JPNTR2_MetaG_FD_184446 | JGI IMG/M metagenome (GOLD analysis project Ga0208198, IMG submission 184446) | Active sludge microbial communities of municipal wastewater-treating anaerobic digesters from Japan - AD_JPNTR2_MetaG (SPAdes) (version 2) | ecosystem: Engineered > Bioreactor >...
GGTTGTATCCGAAGTCGCCGCAGTTCATTACGCCGGTTGATCCGGGCAATGCGAATCTGATGGGTCTTTGGACGCTGGACGGCAACCTCAACGACAGTTCGGGCAAGGGCAACAACGGGACGGTGATGGGGGGGACCGCCAGTTGGATTCCCGGGGTGATCGGTCAGGCGATGGAGTTCACGAACGGTCAGACGTATGTGGATTGCGGCAAGAACGCGAGCCTGAATCTGACCGACGCTGTGACTGTGACGGCCTGGATCCGGATGGGCTTCACGGCAGGGGATCGCAAGATCGCGTCCAACCAGGATGGGACCACCGGTGGCTACAAGATGGGCCTCTACACCAATAACAAGGTGGAGTTCGAGATCCGCACGTCCGCCAATGCAGGTACCCTGAACCGCAATACAGCGGGGGGAACCGTGTTGGAGCAGGACGTTTGGTATCACGTGGCGGGCGTTTACTCCAAGGGCCAGTTCATCCGGACGTATGTCTTTGGGAGCCTGGACCGGGAGATGGCCACGACGGCAGTGCTGGGGACTTCGACCGCCTCGTTCATGCTGGGACGGGGGGAATCCGCCACGAGCTATTTCTGGCTGGGCGCGTTGGATGACGTACGGGTCTACAACCGCGTTCTGTCTCAGGAAGAGATTCTGTGGGTGATGGGTCAGACGCAGCCGGTGGCCAAACCGTTCTGAGTCGGCCTTTCAACGGATCCGTAACGGATTGGAACCTTCGACGGGGCCCTTGTTCACGAAACAGGGGCCCCGTAGTTTTTAGGAGCACCAGGGATGGCATTACGACTTACAGGTGCAGGTTCTCTGGGGATGTCGGCATGGCATCGGGAGTGGGGGCCCCGTTCTCACTGTCCACATACATATAGGATGATGATGACGGCAGTTCGATCGGATCTAACCATGGAAACAACTCCAGTGTTGACGGTGGTTCAGATCTCATGGTATCCGGACCCGATTTTTGGGGGCATCTGTAGTCCGGCGGGTGAACCGGGATTCCCGACGCAGGAATCGGTTGCGAGTCGATTGACAGAGATGCCGCTCGCATGTAAGATGACGACTGTTGACAGTTGGGGCATGTCGCCACAACGCAGGACCCCTTTCATCGACGATTCACGATTGACTATTTGATTTGCGTTTTGGGGTCTATCGCAGCGCGCGGATCGGGCGTCGGATCGTCGGTGGCGAATAGGTAGGTCGTCAATCGTAAATGGTAGATCCTGTGAAGATCGTCGTTTGTATTCCTGCTCGTTACGCGTCCACACGATTTCCCGCGAAGGTTCTGGCCAAAGATACCGGCAAGTACCTCATCCAGCACACGTGGGAACAGGCGTGCAAGGCGAAGCTTCCTGTGCGGGTCGTGATCGCGGCCGACGACGAGAAGATCGTCCGGGCGGCCAAGGAATTTGGGGCCGAATGCGTTTTGACCTCGCCCAGACATAACAGCGGAACGGATAGGATCGCCGAAGCGGTCGGGCGGTCCGACGCAGATATTGTGATCAACGTCCAGGGCGACGAGCCGCGGATCGATCCCAACCACATCGACCTTCTGGCTCGAATGATGCTGGACAACCTTGAAGCCCCGATGGCCACGCTGGCGGCGCCGTTCGCTGCCCGGGAACAAATCGCCGATCCGAACGTGGTGAAGGTGGTTGTGGGAACCGGTGGAAAGGCCCTCTACTTTTCCCGGTCGGTCATCCCCTATGACAGGGACCGCGCAGGTGTGGGGGATGTGGGCTCGTACCTGCGTCATCTTGGAATCTATGCCTATCGCAGGGACTTTCTCCTGACGATCACCTCGCTGCCGCAAACGCCTCTGGAGAAGCTGGAGAAGCTCGAACAACTCCGGGTCATCGAGAACGGCTACACGATCCTCGTCGGCAAGGTCGAGCACACCTGCGAAGGGATCGATACGCCGGAGCAGTACGCCGCGTTTGTGAAGGGACAGACGAGGCAAGGATCCGAGGGATAGTCATGATTGTCTCCCATCTTGGTTTGAAGAATTGGAGAAATTTCCGCAAGGTCGACGTGGATTTGCGGGCGCGCGTGTTCTTGGCGGGACCCAATGCGTCCGGCAAGTCCAACCTGCTGGACGTCTTTCGATTTCTCCGAGATGTTGTCAGGCGTGGCGGTGGTCTCCAACAAGCGGTCGAGGAAAGAGGGGGGCTTTCCAAGATCCGTTGTCTGGCCGCCCGAAAGGAGCCCGACGTTGAGATCGAAGTGCATCTGGCGGCGAATGCCGGGGTTTGGGGCGGAGTCCCAAGTATGACAGACAACACATCGAGACTGTAGAATTATCGGGACGATAGAGTGCAGAACATGGAACCGTTTGAGGCTGGGACTCAGATGACCGACAGCAGAGACCTGTTGACCAAGATTATCGACACATCGACCGAGAGCGAGTTCTTTGCGCCGATGCCGCCGAACTACAAGAAAGGCAAAACTCGCTACGTGTTCGTCATGGGCACGGTCATGAGCGGATTGGGCAAGGGGATCTTCTCCTCGTGCCTGGCCAAGCTTTTGCAGGACAAAGGACTCAAGGTGGCGCCGATCAAGCTCGAGGGGTATCTGAACATCGACTCGGGCACACTCAACCCCTTCCGTCACGGCGAGGTGTTCGTTTTGGACGACGGGATGGAGACCGACATGGACCTGGGCACGTACGAGCGAATTCTCGACCAGGACCTGAGCCGGGCGAATTTCGCTACCAGCGGCCAGATTTTCAGTTCCGTCCTGAGTAAGGAACGCCACGGGGACTATCTGGGTCGGGACGTGCAGATGATCCCACACGTGACCGGGGAGGTGAAGTTGCGGTTGCGACAGCTTGCCGCGGAGAGCAAGGCAGACGTCGTGTTCGTCGAGATTGGGGGCACCGTCGGCGATCTGGAAAACGCCTACTTCATCGAGGCGATGCGCGAGCTGGCCTATGAAGAAGGCCCCGGCAGCAGTTGTTTCGTGGCTTTGACGTACATCATCGATCCGCCGGCGTTGGGCGAGCAGAAATCCAAGGCCGCCCAGCTCGGCATCAAGCAGGTGATGCAGCTAGGGATCCAGCCGGACATCATCGTCTGCCGAGCGACGAACCCGGTCAACGAGAAGGCCCGCCAGAAGATCAGCGTCTACAGCAACGTACCGCTGGAGCGGGTGATCAGCCTGCACGATTCGACCAGTATCTACACGATCCCCGCGATGCTTCGCGAGTACGGCCTGGATTTCGAGGTTCTTCGTCTGCTCAAGATCGAGGATCGGATCAACCTTCGCCACGAGCGAAAAGCTTGGGCCCGATGGTGCGACTTCACCGACAAGATCGGAACCGCCAAGTACGAGACGACGATCGGCATCACCGGCAAGTACACCTCCGTTCGCGACAGCTATGCGTCGATCATCAACGCACTGGAACACGCCGGTATCGCGCTGGGCGCCGACGTGAAGATCAAGTGGATCGACACGACCAATATCACCGATGTCAACGCCGGCAAGCATCTGGCCGATGTGGACGGCATCATCGTTCCCGGCGGGTTCGGCGCTCGTGGTTCGGAGGGCAAGATCGCCTGCGTCAAGTATGCCCGCGAGAACAATTTGCCGTACCTGGGTCTTTGCTTCGGGTTCCAGATGGCGGTAATCGAGTTTGCACGGAACGTCTGCGGACTCAAGGCCGCCAACAGCACGGAGCTGGACCCGGCGACGCCCGAACCGGTGATCGACATTCTGCCCGAGCAGAAGAAGATCGAAGGCCTGGGCGGCAACATGCGTCTGGGCGGACGGGACATCAAGATCGAGCCCCAGACCATCGCCTGGGATCTTTTTGGTCGCAAGAACACCGTTCGAATGCGGTTCCGGCATCGCTACGAGGTCGATCCCCGGTACATCGAGACGCTGGAAAAACATGGTTTGGTCTTCTCGGGCAAGGCTCCCGATCAGCCCATCATGCAGATCCTGGAGTTGCCCAACCATCCATTTTTCATGGGGACGCAGGCGCATCCGTGCCTGACGTCGCGACCCTTGCGGCCGCAGCCGATGTTCGTCGGTCTCGTCGCGGCGGCGATGAAGAGGCACCACTTGGATAACAACCTGCCGGGTTCGGTGGAGGCGGTAAAAAAGGTCTGCGCCCACGCAGAGGCATAAAGCGAAACGGCGTGTGTCCTGTCTGTTCCATGAGTTCCATGGGATCCGTAGGATTGAAGGAACTCATGGGGCTTGTCCTCGGTGTTTTGCCTCCGCCTGCGTTTGGAGTTCTCGATTTCGAATTCGGTTATGTTACTCGAATAGAACCGCAAGGCGTTGTTTTTTCTGGGGATCAATGGCGTCCGGACTCGTCCAGACCGCCAGTTCCAAGCTCTTGCGGCAGGGGCAATCTTCGAAAACCAGCGTCTTGTCGCTGGCCAGCAGCGCCTCAATCAAGGCCAGGCAGTTGTTCGTGGCGATTTTGAGGTTGGACAGGATCTCTTCGAGCAATGTCTCCTTGGTCTTGTCCTTCTCGTGGGGTCGCCAGCAATCGTAATCGCTGGCCATCGCGATCAGAGCGTAGCACATCTGGGCCTCGCGTGCCAGCTTGGCCTCGGGCATGGCGGTCATCCCGATCACATCCCCTCCCCAACGACGATGCATCAAAGACTCGGCTCGGGTGGAGAACTGGGGGCCTTCCATACAGACGTACACGCCGTCCGTGTGGATGGTGACGTCCAGCGGTGTCGCGACGTGAAGCAGCGTCTCCTTGAGACGGGAGCAGACCGGACGGGCGAACTCGCAATGGACCGCACCAAACCCCTCGAAGAACGTATTTTTCCGTCGGAACGTTTTGTCGATGAATTGGTCGATCAGGACGAGATTCCCCGGCGCGATTTTCTCTTGCAGCGAACCAACGGCTCCGGTGGCGATGACCGAATGCACGCCGAGGGACTTGAGCGCGAAGATGTTTGCGGCGTACGGCACCTGGCAGGGTGAGAACGTGTGTTGGGGGCCGTGACGATTCAAAAACGCGATCCTGCGTTTGCCCAGGGTGCCCACGAGAACCGGGCCGCTCGTTTTTCCGAACGGCGTCTCGATCTCCCGACACCCCTCCTGCGACAACCGTGCGGCCAACGCGTCCCCTAACCCTGTGCCGCCGATGATTCCAACCAACTCACCTGCCATGCCTGTCTCCTTTCTGGTCGCTCATCATAACGGGTTTGGCCCGCGATGTCGATGTTTCACAGAGTACCGCTCGGTTTTTGACGGGTCTTTGCTTGAACAATCCACCGGTCGTGGCATAGTGTAGAGGAAAACCGAACCCGATTTGAGGAGCCCAAAGCATGGATCTGGTCATCACCGTCAAAGAGGTCAAGGGCCATTGTCCCGTCCACAAAGCCGGCGATTCCTTTACGCTCAAAGCTTGCTACCAGCTCGTCAGCGACATTCCGATCTGTATGCATGGCTTGGCCTCGTTGATGCCCTGGTATAACGCGTTGCGGGTCTCCGAACCCATCGAATGGGGCATCGACGGCAAGCAGGACAAGACCAAGGCCTACATTCAGTGCCCCGACGTGTGCCAATACACCGGCGGCGGCACCGTTGTCTACGAGATTTCCAAGGTCAAGGCGTAAGAACAGCGGCCCCTGATCCCTGGCTTGTGCCCTGCACGAAATGCTGCCAGTCACGGGTCACGAGTCCCCGACTCGCTATCTATTTGGTCGAGAACTTGTACACCGTCTGGCTGGAAAATTTCTTGCCGGGCTCCAAGACCGTGGACGGAAATTGCGGTTTGTTGGGCGAATCGGGGTAGTGCTGGGTCTCCAGGCAGAAAGCCGCGTGCTTGACGTAGGCCTTGCCGCCTTTGCCGATCAGAGAGCCGTTCATGTGGTTGGCGGTGTAAAGCTGCACGCCGGGTTCGGTCGTCGTAACCTCCATGAATCGCCCGGTCGTGGGATCGTAGGCGGTTCCACACAGTTTCATCACGCCCGCGGCTCCGTTGAGAACGTAGTTGTGGTCGTAACCGTTACTGAGCTGGCGGATTCGGGAACCGATCTTCTTGGCCGAGAGGAAGTCCAGCGGGGTGTCCACCACACTGACGGTGATTCCGGTCGGGATCAGGCCCTTGTCGACGACGGTAAAACGGTTGGCGTTGATCATCAGCTCATGGCCCAGAACGTCGCCGTTGCCTTGGCCTGCGAGATTCCAGTAGGCGTGGTTCGTCAGGTTCACGACGGTCTTCTTGTCGGTCTGGGCCTCGTAGCTCATGTGAAGCTCGTCGTCGTTGGTCAGCGTATAGGTGACCAAGACCCGCAGATTTCCGGGATAGCCTTCTTCGCCGTCTTTGCTCAGGTAGCTGAGCTTGACCCAAGCCTGATCCTCGGAAGCGGTCACTTCCTCCGGCGTCCAGAGCTGCTTGTCGAATCCCTTGAGGCCCCCGTGCAGGTGGTTGGGCCCGTTGTTGGCCGCCAGGGTGTACTCGACGCCGTCGAGGGTGAACCTGGCGTTGCCGATACGATTGGCGTATCGACCGATGATCGCCGCGGCGCAGCCTCCGCGAGTAAGATATCCTTCCAGCGTGTCGTGGCCCAGGAGCACGTCATCGAGTTTGCCATGACGGTCCGGGACCTCCATCGAGACGACGATCGCGCCGTAGTTGGTGATGCGGGCCCTGAGGCCCTTGGCGTTGGTCAGGGTATAGAGAAAGGCCTCGCCGCCTTCAGGCGTTCGGCCGAACAATTCGGTATGGATATTCATCGGTCTACTCTCCTTTGCCGTCGCCGGGGTGCCAGCGTTCGTCGAACTCATCGTGTCCTGCGCCTCCGCGACAGCACAAACAACTGCCACGGCAATGAAACCCGCCAAGTTCCTCACGTTCATCTGTGCACCCCGAGCCCAACCGCGGTTTATTTTTGTGGTGATAATCATTCACGAACATGGCGTATGCCTGGAGTTTCTTTTCATCCAGACCGCAAAAACCACATCATAAATTGAAAACGATTCGTTGTAAATCCCCAAGATTCACAACGTTGGGTGAATTTCGAAGTATTCCGGGATTGGGGGGCAACTCTACGTATAATTACGTAAGTACAGATAGGTATTCTTTGCGAATCTCCATCCTTCCGGTCAAAACACGTAAAGGTGTAAAAGAGATTCTGCCGAACGTTCCTTATGGGAACGGTTGTGACCTCGATGTCCTATCCAGCCCAATATAAGGGTCGATGAGGAAGAGAGCAAGTTTATGGATCCTTGCGGTTATGCTCCAACAACGCCAGGAATTCCGACATCGGAATTCAGCGGGGTTTCCAATTCCTTGGACAAACTGACGGCCAAGGATGTCATGCAGTATGGCGTTGTCAGCGTCGAGAAGACTGATCCGGTACATCGCGCGGTGTCGTTGTTACTTGACAAAGGTATCAGCGGGTTGCCGGTTACCGACTGTGGAAAGCTGGTGGGCATGATCTCTGAGCGGGATCTGCTCCGTTTGGCACAGAAAGAGGAGTATTTACCGGGCCAAGTCGCCGATTATATGACCTCCGAGGTCGTCAGCGTCGACGTGGATGACCCGTTATCCTCGGTGTCCCTGAGGCTGGTTAATACGCCGTTCCGTCGGGTGCCGGTGTTGTTGCACCAGCGGACCTTGGCGGGGATCATCTCCCGCGCGGACCTGATTCGTGTCTATCGTGAGAAACTGTGTCCGCCCCGCCCCAAATCCGGAACCGCATTGCTGTCGGAGGACGCGATGAGACCCGGCCTGCTCACGGTCTTTCCCGATGCCCCGATCTCCGAAGCCATGGACCTGATTGTCCGACGACACATCACGGGTCTGCCGGTTGTCGATGAGCAGATGATTCTTCTGGGCATCATCACGGAGAAGGACCTGCTGAACTACTGCCTTCATCCCTTCCCCCCGGACGCCACCGTTTCGGTCTTCATGACCACCAAGGTGGTCGCCTTCGACCGTAAAGCCGATCTGGATCTGATCTGCGAATGTCTGATCGAGAAGGACTTCCATCGGGTGCCTATCGTCGATCAAGGCAGGCTTGTCGGGATCATCAGCCGGTCCGACATCCTGCGCAGCAGGGTAGCCGCCTTCAGGCGATGAGCGGAGAGCGCTTGCTTTTCGTCGGCTCTGTGGCGAGGGACTGAGCCCGCCCGTGGGAAGAACGGAGGCTCACGGGCGGCCCATCCTCCTTCCGCAATACCCCTGGGATTCTGTGGTAACGAACCTGCTGTCGGGGCGTCTTAGAGGATGAGCGACGGTCTGAACCGACGCCGAGCCCAAGGGTGTGCAAGGAGCATCAGATGCAGGCCACTGTGCGAATGATGGCAGGTCTTGTCGTGGTTCACGCTTTGTCCGTGGGTGTTCAGGCGGGGGAAACATCCGCACCCGACCCGTGGGCGGTCTACCAGGGACTCGAACCTGGGACGTTCATCAAACGGTGGCTTCTGTGCGACCCGTTTCCCGTCTTCAAGGGTGCTCCCAGGCCCCAGGATGTCGCGGCCCAGCGAGAGGCATTCGACAAAGACTTCCTGACCGAGCACGGCGGGGAAACGCAGGTCCGCCCGACGATGGAGATGGTTTTCCATACAGGCGAATGGGAGCATCGCTGGCGAAAGGCCGACAGTCCGACCGATCTGGTCAATATCATTCGGCACATGGGCTACGAGCAGTACGCGGTTACCTACGCCTGGGCGCGGATCGACATGGCCGCTGAGACGCCGGCGGTGCTCGGAATCGGCAGCGACGACGCCGTGAAGGTCTGGCTCAACGGAGAACTGGTCCACGAGAACTGGACGAGCCGGGAGGTCAAGGAGGACGACGATCTCGTCGGGGTTACGTTCCGCGCCGGAGGCAACAGCCTGCTGCTCAAGATCCAGAACCGCGGGCGTTTGTGGGGTTTGGCCTGTCGGCTCGTGGACCCCAACGTCCTGGGGGATAGGCTCTTGGCCGCTCTCGACGAAGGAGACTTGGACACCGTCCGGACGTGTCTTTCGCATGGGGCCAAGGTGACCACCAAGGACAAGTACGGATTCACCGCAGTGCAGAGGGCCCGGATGCGAGGACAGGAAGAGATCGTCCAACTGCTGATCGAGAAGGGTGCCGATCCAAACGTCGCGCTGCCCAAGGTCGGCACGCCGCTGGGATTCCTCGATCTGCTGTGGACGACCCTCAAGGACAACTACCCGATGATGGAGTACGCTGGGGCTTTTGACGAAAGCTGGCATCAGGAATGCAAGGAGAGACTCGAGGGAATGACCGGCCTGTATCAGGCGCTGCCCGTCATGGACGGCATGCTCGTCCGGCGGCTGAACGATTACCACACCAGTCTGGACTGGGAAGGAAAGACCGACCCCTCCAGGCCGCCGGTCCGTGCCGCATGGGTCGAGGACCGGGTCGTCGTGACGGATTGCACGAAGGATCTTGGGATCGCGCCAGGGGACATCATCCTGGCGATTGACGACGCCAATGCCATAGAGAGGTTCAAGCAGGAGTGGCCGGGGGCCTTCGGTCCGACCGTTTACGCCAGGGCGTCGTCCGCCTGCCGGAAGATCCTCGAAGGCGAGGAAGGCTCGCAGATCAGACTCAAGCTGCAGAACCGACAGGGAGAGGTCTACGAGCAGACCCTGACTCGCGGCGGTGGAGGGTTGGGGTCGGCGCCGCAGCCCACGCTTTCCAGTCGAGAGCTGGATGATCGAACGGGTTACATCCGAATCCGCGGATGGGCGGGCTTCACCGGTGCGGACTTCGACAAGCAGCTCGATCCATTCCGCGAGAAGCCCTGCCTGATTATCGACGTTCGCGACAACGGCGGCGGCCAGGATTTCTTGGCCGAGACGGTCATCGGGCGGTTCATCACCCGCAAGGTCGTTGCCAGCATCAGCTTCCAGCGACGGGCCGGCACCAACCTGTACGAGAAGTTCACGAACGTCGTGTCGCCGAGGGGCGACTGGCAGTATTCAGGCAAGGTCGTAGTCCTGACCAACGAGGGTTGCGCCAGCGCGTGCGAGCATTTCGTCTCCGGCATGTACGAAGCCGGCGCCCTGCTGGTCGGAACTCCGACGGTCGGCGCCTGCGGCTGGTCGAAAAGGATCGAATTGCCGGCGGGCGTGGAGCTTCGCTGTTCTTTGACGTTCCCCCTGCATGGCAAGACGCCTTCGCCCCTGAACGGCATCGCACCCCATTACCTCGTCACCCCCACGATCGAGGACCTCCGCGCCGGGCGTGACATTGTTCTGGAGAAAGCGAAGGAGCTGCTCAGGTAGGCAGGGATACCCCTGGCGGGTATCCGAACCGGATTCAACGAGTGATGCTTTCCTCAAGTTGCGCCAGGATTGCACGGGCCTTGGCGACCCTGTTGCCGTTGGGGCCGTCCCACCGGACTTCGGCATCCTTGGCCAGCATTTCGTCGATCTTCTTACAGGCGACTAGCACAGTCGCATGGTTTTTGCCGCCCATGTAGCGTCCGATCTCCGAGGACGACATGTTGGTGTGCTTGCGGGTCAGGTACATGCTGAAATGACGAGCCAGTGACACGGTACGCCCCTTCTTGGCCGAATGGAGACTGGCGGGCGTCACGCCGAAATACGCGCTTGCGGAGGCCTCGATGTCCGAGACGTGCACAATCGGGTCGCAACGTTCGATATGCTCGGCCAGCACCGTCTCGGCCATCTCCAGCGACAGCTTTTCGTCTTGGAGGGTGGCATAGGCGATCAATTTGAGCAGCGCGCCTTCGAGCTCGCGAACGTTGGTGCGGATCCGCTCGGCGATGAACCGGATCACCGGCTCGGGCATCTCCCCCGTGCGCCGGGTGTCGCTGCCGGGTGAGACCTTCATCATTCGCCGGGCGAATTGCCTGCAGATCTCACATCGTGTCGGGAAATCCGGAGCTTCGATTTTGACGACCATGCCGGACACAAAACGGTTTACCAGTTTCTCGGACAACTGCGAGATCATTTTCGGATGAGCGTCCGAGACCAGGACAACCTGTTTGCCGGCCAGGCTGATCGTATTGAAGGTGTGAAGGAATTCTTCCTGCGTCGACGGCTTGTGGGCCAGGAAATGCACATCGTCGATCGCCAACAGATCGGTCTGCCTCATACGGCGTCGGAAGGCCTCCAGCTTCTTGGTTTTGAGGGCCAGCACGAACTGATTGGCGAACTCCTCGGCGGACAGGTACAGCCACTGGGTTTGCGGCCTGGCTTTGGCCACGCCGTTGCAGATGCCCTGGAGCAGGTGGGTCTTGCCGACTCCGCAACCGCCATGAATAAACAGGGGATTGAACGGACTCTGTTGTTCGCGGATCAAGGCCCGAGCGGCGTTGAACGCCAATTCATTCGAAGGACCCACGATGAAACTGTCGAGCGTCAGGCGCAGGTTTTCTGCCGCCCCCGCGGCTTCGCCATCCTTTGCGATCAACGAGCCTTCCCGGGCCTTGACCGCGGGGGCGGGTTTGGAATTGACGGGCGTTCGTCGACGTTCGCCCGAGAGGTCGGCGTCGATTGTGAACGAGATTTCCGGCCGGCTGCCCAAAACCGATTCAGCTGCTTCGCGGATGTCCTGGATAAAGTGCCCCTCGAGCCAAGTGGCCAAAAAAGGGTTGGCCACGCCGATCCGCAGATAGCCATCGACGAGCGAGAATCGGGCGCTGTTCTGAAACCAGATCTTGAATTTTTCCGCGCCGATCCGCTTGGCCAGCGCATCCGTGATTGCTGTCGTATCACAGCCCGCAACGGCGCGGGCCCCATCATCCATGATCGCCTGCATCAAGGTCTCCCCAACGATAGCGGCGTCTGTAATCCTCTTGGGTCATACCGGAAGACGGCAAGACGGGATTCCCACTGACAACCACATCCAGGGTCCCATGCCGTCCTCACAAAAACTGAACATTACTGGGCCCTATTATTCCCGCAAACAAATGCAAAGCAACATGCATTCAGAGGTTTTCTTATCCACTTGACCGAGGGACAGGGGGATACAGACTTTACGTGCGTTTTTTTTTTCGTTTACACAAGTTATGCACCTCGCAAGTGCCCTTTGTGGACAATCGGTGTATAGCGAATTCCCACTAGATTCCGACAAAACCTCGCGTACCAGTGCTGATAATGCGGGAAGGGCAAAGAATGATCAGAGGGGTGGCCCATTTTGTGTATTTCGACCAGTCGACTGTCCACAAGTTACCAAGGTTATCTCCAGCTACCGCAAGACCATTGGGCATATCGGGTGGAACAGAAATGATGCAGAAATGAGGCGAGGCTGTCGAGCGATTGAACCTTCACGCAGTTCGGTACTGGCGGAGCATGTCGAGCAGGCGTTGCATATCCGGCGGCAGGGGGGCTTCGAACTTCACCATCTGGTCCGTACCGGGGTGGCGGAACTCAATGCTGAAGGCGTGCAGGGCGCAGCGATTGATGATCGGTTCCTCCACCGCCTGTTCGGCGTCGGCAAGCTGCCAGGGGTAGACGAGCTTGCCGCCGTACATGTCGTCGGCGACGATCGGATGCTTAATGTGGGAGAGGTGTACGCGGATCTGGTGGGTTCGGCCGGTCTTGGGCTCGCACTTGAGCAGCGAGAACCCACGGAACGCCTCCAGGACTTCGTAGTACGTGATGGCTTCCTTGCCGATCTCCGGCCGGACCGCATATTTTTCACGGACCTGCGGATGCACCGCCAGCGGGGCGTTGATCCGGTCGGCGTCCAGTTCCGGCGTTCCGTGCACGATCGCCAGATAGGTCTTCTGCGTCTGGCGATTCTCGAACTGCTTGGCGATCTTCCACTGAGCGGTCTCGTGCTTGGTGACGATCATGACCCCGGTGGTATCGCGGTCGAGGCGGTGTACGATGCCAGGTCGGAACTCGCCCAGTCCGCTGGAAAGCTGGTCGGAGTAGTGCACCAGCGCGTTGACCAGCGTGCCGGACTTGTTGCCCCGGGCCGGATGGACGATCAAGTCCGCCGGCTTGTTGAGGATGATGATGTCGGAGTCCTCGTAGATCACGTCCAAAGGGATGTCTTCCGGCTCGATGGTCTTACTGGGAGGTTCCGGAAGCGTCATCTCGACGACGTCGCCGTGGCGAAGCTGCTGACTGGGCTTGGCGGGCTTGCCGTTGACGGTGACCCCGCCGGCGCGAATAGCGGTCTGCAGGAAATGCCTGCTGAGGTTGCGAAACCGGCCGTGAAGGTATTTGTCTAACCGACGTTCGCTGATGCCGACGCCCACGTGAAGCGTCAGGTGTTGGCCTCTGAGATCCTGCAGTTCATCCATGGCGACTCGAGAATTTCTCTCACCCGCCGACGGGTTGGTTCGCTTCCGCGGGGGCAGGCGCCACCTCGATCGGAGCGGGAGCGACCGTCGGAGCTTCGCCCGGCGTGATTTGTACCGTGGGCGTCTGGGCCTGGGGCGTTACGGTCACCTTGGGTTCCGGCGGCGCGGGCTTGAAGGCCACCGAGGTCTTGAAATCTTCCATGATCTTGAGACGATACTCGGCTGCTGCCTGAGCAACCGTGCCTGTATACTCGGGTTTCTGACTTACCTCGCGGTAGATCTCCGCGGCCTTATCGAAATTGCCGAGTTCTTCTTCGCACAACCCCAGTCCGAACTGCGCCGCAGCGGCCAAGGCCGGGTTCGAAGGTTTTCGGTCCAACGCCTTACGGTAACTCTCCTGGGCCTTACCGATCTGGGCGACGAACACGTCGCCTCCGGCGTCGGTGGTTCGCAGATGCTGTTCGGCGCGGATCGCTTCGCCTCGTTTGATCAGGGCCAGAGCGGCCATGTTGTCGTTGGACACATCGCCGGCAAATTCCTTGAGGTCCTCCGCGAGGGAACCCAAAGCCATGGAGGTGTCGCTGTTCTGGGCCGAGGCACGCATGGCTTCGTTGATCCTTTGCGGCACCTGCGAAACCAGCAACGTCAATCGTTCCTGGTTGCGAGCGGCGACGGCCTTCCCATGTTGGAAGACCCAGACGTAAACTACGAGCGCCACGACGACGACGGCCGCGACGGTCAGGAGGTTCTTCTGATTTTCTTTCAACCACTCGGGGAGGTTCGCCAGCCAGTCCGCTAGCTCGTTGGATTTCAACTCATGACGATGATCCGACTTCATTATCGTTCTCCGTTTTTTTCTCAGATCCCAAGGCCTTGGCTCGACGTTATCGGGCCACCAAAAAGACAAACCAACATACTAACAGAAGGTCTTTTGCCTTGCAATGGAAGTGTTGCATGGTTAGAATTTTACGTTGCTTCATGGGACCGGCGGAAGGGGAAGTCGTGTGGCAGGCCCGTATTTTTCGTCGGTCCCGATCGTCGCAACGCAAATACTGGGGATGGACAGAATGCCAAAGGCGAAAATCGCACGGACGGGGGTCTTCGTTGTTTTGCTCGGTGTTTCGGTCAGTCTGCCGGTTCCGGCCGGCGCCGCAGGAGCCGGCAAGCGGCAGGCCCGCATCGACGCGTTGTGGGATTCGCAGCGATACATCGGGATCGACGAGATCAAAGCCGGCATGGACGCCTACTGCCTCACCGATTACGGCCAGGCGGGCATCGAGAAGTTCGCCCTGAAGGTCCTTGATGTGGTTCGCGACTTTGATCCCGGCCGCAACGCCATCTTGGTCGTGGGTCTGGACGAGCGGTTCAAACACACAGGTCCCGTAGGCGGATGCAGCGGTTCGCCGGTCTATATCGACGGTCGTTTGGCGGGGGCCCTGGCCTTCGGCTGGAGCTTCTCCAAAGACCCGCTGTATGGGGTCACGCCCATCGATGAAATGCTCGAAGTCGGCCTGACGAACGACGCCGGACCCTCGGCCGGACGGTCCGGCGCCTCGGGCATAACATTTGATTACTCCAAGCCGATCGATGTGATGGAAGTGGCCAACGGACTTTTCGTCCGGAGGCTTTCGGATACAGGAGCCGCCGGCGCGGCGGCACTGCCTTGTCCGCTGTTGATTTCCGGCCTGCCCGGCGAGGCCTTCCGGCATCTGGCGGGTCCGCTGGAGGCGATGGGTTTTGCCGCGACGCCGGGCTTTAGCGGAACCATGGACGCCAAGGATGGACCCGCGCAACTGGTTCCCGGCGGCACGCTCACCATGCCGCTGGTCACTGGCGACATCAAGATGCACGTGCTTGGGACCGTGACCGAGGTCCGCGACGGACGCGTCTACGGGTTCGGCCACAGCTTCCAGGGCTACGGTCCGACGAATCTGCCGATGGCCGCCGGCAAGATTTACACGGTCATCTCGAGTCTCCAACGATCGACCAAGCTGGGCACCAGCTCCGAGATCCTCGGCGCCATTACCGCCGACGAAGCCGGCGCGGTCTTCGGTCGGATCGGGGCCAAGCCCCGCATGGTCCCGCTGACCATCCAAGTCGAGCGATTTAACACGCTGGAGCCTCGCACCTACAACTGCCAAGTGGCATACAATGCCGTCCTGACGCCTTTGTTGGTTCGATCGGCCATCGTCGGGGCGACCTTCCAGGCCGGGTCTTTTCCCCCCGAGCACAGCATCCGCTACAGCATGGCGATCGATCTCGAAGACGGTCGAGCCATCCGGTTCGAAAACACCTCCGCGAACATGGAGGTGATGGAACCGGTTTCCGAGATCGTCGGCGCGTTGGCTTTGTTGTTGAACAATCCTTTTGGTTCCCCCGCCGTCAAGGCCCTGCAGTTCGATGTGAGCGTGACGCCGAACAACATCGATTCGTACATCTGGTCGGTGGACATCGCGGATTCGAAAGTCAAGCCGGGCGAAGAGATCATAGCCGATGTCGTGATCGAATCCTACCTCAAGGAGAAACGCAAACACCAGGTTCGCATCGCAGTTCCAAAGAACTTGTCTGCGGGAAAGTATAATCTGATGTTCGTCGGCGCTCAGGAATATTCAAGTTTTGTCAGAAAGGCGGCGCCCTACCGGTTCTTGGCGATGAATTATCAGACCCTCGTGGACGCTTTGAACACTGCGTTGAATGTGAACCGGACCCAGTTGTATTGCCTGCTGGTCCTGCCGTCGGATGGAATTGCGCTGGACAAGGCGGAGTTGCCGAACCTGCCTCGGACCAAGGCGCTCGTTCTGCAGAGCGAAAAGCGCGCCGTGGCGGCCATCCCCTACCCGCAATGGGTCGAAAAAACTGTAGAAACCGGCACCGTTATCGCCGACAAGGAAATCGTGGCCATCACGGTAGAGAAATAACCCGGCCGCAGAGGAGCAATCATGGATAGAGATCGCTTTAGGGATCGAAGTGGCATAGTGGTCGTTCTGTTGCCCGTTCTTGTGTTGGCCTCCGGCACGATGGCCGTCACGAGCAAGGTCAGCCGACACGCCAGCAGCAAGGACTTGTTGGCCGGAAAGGCCCATGGGGTCATCGTGACCTCTCGCGGAACCCTCCAGCTCGGCCGGGCGGCCAAAGTGCTCGCCACCGAGTTCGACGGCGTTTGGTCCATCAACAGCGTCGTCGTCAGCGGGGGCGCCATCTTTCTGGGCACCAGTCCCAACGGCAACATCTACCGGTACAGCCTGGGCAAGCTGACCAAGATCTATCCGACCGAGCAGGAAGTCGCGGCGATGAAGCCTCAGGACGACAGGAAGGATCTGGTCTCCGACTCCAATGAAGGCGGGCAGGTGATCAAGGCCGATTCACGGTTGGCCAACCAGCACATCTTCGCTATGGGGGTGGACGTGGCCGGGCGGCTTCTGGTGGGCGTCAGCGGCGACAAGTGTCGCCTGTGCCGGTACGAGACGGGCAAGATGGAGACCATCTTCGAACCCAACGACGCTTCGTACATCTTCGACATCAAGACCGACAACGTCGGCAACATCTACCTGGGCACCGGTCCGCAGGGCAAGGTTTACGCTCTGGATCCGTCGGGCAAGGTGTCTCAACTCGTGTACGATAGCCCGGACAAGAACATCCTGGCCATCGCGCCCGGCAAAGACGGCTCGATCTACGCTGGCAGCGACACCCGCGGCCTGATCTACAAGATCAACCCTCGTACCAAGACCGCCACCGTGGTTTATGACAGCGACGAACCGGAGATCAGCTCGCTGCTGTTCGCTGAAGGTGCGCGGGGGGAAGGCGGCATCCTGTACGCCACGGCCACCGCAGCCAATATCGTGGAGACCGAACAGCGGTTCGCCGCCCAGCAGGCGGCTTCGGGTCGGCCCGAAACGAAGGACGGGGACGGAAAATCGCCCGCCTCCGAGGGGACCACGCTCAAGATCGCCAATTCGAGTTCCGCCTCCGCCGGCCGGCCCCCCCAACAGCAACCGCAGCGTCCGGCGGCCCGGCCTCCGCAGAAGCCGGGCACCGCCAGCTACCTCTACGGCGTGAACAAGCAGGGGTATGTCAGCGAGCTGTTCAGTGAGCCCTCCGTGTTTCTGAACCTGGCCGCCCAGGACGGCAAAATCTTTATTGGTTCGGGCAACAACGCCCAGCTCTTCATGGTGGATCCCGACGCGGAGCGTCAGGCGGTCGTCTACGAGGATGACAAAGCCTCCCAGATCACCGCGGTGGCGGTCTCCGACCAGGATCTTTACCTCGGAACCGCCAACCCTGCCCGGTTGGTGCTGCTCTCGTCGGGCTTCGCCTCGGAAGGCACGTTCGAGTCGGACCTGATCGACGCAGGCCAGCCTGCCAAGTGGGGCAAGCTCCAAATCGACGCCGACATCCCTCGCGGCTGCAAAATCCTGATGGCTTGCCGCAGCGGCAACGTCAAGGACGTCAACGATCCGACGTTTTCCGAGTGGACCGAACTGGTCGAGGTGACCGAGCCCGTGCCGTTGCGATGTCCGGTTGGTAGGTTCTGTCAGTACAAGCTCGTGCTGGAGTCGAAGGATGGGCAAAGGACGCCGGTGGTCCGTGAGATTGCGGTCGCCAGCACGGTTCCGAACTTGCCGCCGCGGATCGAAACGGTGGACGTCGGTCGGCTTGGAAACCCCGGCAAAGAAGGCGTGTTCAAGATCAGTTACAAGGCGTCGGACGAAAACGACGACAAGATCCTGTACCGCCTGGATTTCCGTCGGCTTGGACGGGCGAACTGGATCAAGATCAAGGAGGATGTCGAGGCGGAAACCTTCGAGTGGGACAGCAAAACCGTCGAAGACGGACGCTACGAGATCCGCGTGACCGCCGACGACATCCGGGGCAACACCGTCGCCACGAGACTGACCGGTAGTCGGATCAGCGAGCCGATCGTCGTGGACAACACCGGCCCGGTGATTCGCAAGTACGCCATCGAGAAGAACGGCAAAGCCGCGACACTCAAGCTCCAGATTACCGACGATCTGAGCGCCATCCGCTCGCTGGAGTATACCATCGACAGCAACAGCGAATGGAAAGGCACGTTGCCGGACGATTTCGTCTTCGATACGACCGACGAGAGCTTCACGATCGTCACCGACGAACTCCAGCCCGGCGAGCACGTCATCGCCTTGAGGATCAAGGACGACGTGGACAACGTCACGTACAAGACTTTCGAGTTGAGCGTCACCGGGAACTGACCCGTGCGCAGAACGCGATGGGACCGGTGCCGCTCGTCGGCAGGGGTGCTGTGAGAACGATTGAATTCGAGAAGATCGCAGAGGCGGTTCGGTCGCTTTGCGTTGCCGCTTGTCACGAGTTGCCGGCGGACGTGTTGGCGGCCCTGGAACACGCCGCCGGCGCCGAATCGAATCCGCGTGCACGTCGCGTGCTCGATCAGCTCGTGGAGAACGCTCGGATCGCATCGCAAGACAACATCCCTCTGTGTCAGGACACGGGTCTGGCGGTCGTCTTCGCCGAGCAGGGCAGTGAGGTCGTGATCGCACCGGCCGGACCGGGTCGCCAGACGCTGCTGGAAGCAATCAATGAAGGTGTCCGAACCGGCTACGAGACGGGTTACCTCCGCAAGAGCGTCGTCGCCGACCCGCTCAACGCCCGCAAGAACACCGGGACCAACACGCCCGCCATCGTCCATTTGTCCCTTGTCCCCGGCGACAAGCTCGCCCTCACGTTCATGGCCAAAGGCGGCGGTTGCGAGAACAAGAGCCAGTTCCGTATGTTCCGACCGACCGCCGACCCCCGCCAGATCCAAGACTGGATCGTAGACGTGGTTCGCCAGGCGGGCGCGGACGCCTGTCCTCCATTCGTGGTGGGCGTGGGGATCGGAGGCAATTTTGAAACCTGCTGCCTCCTAAGCAAAAAGTCGCTCTTGCGTCGTCTCGACGCGCCGCATCCCGACGTTTTCTACGCGAAGATGGAACGGGACCTGCTGACACGAATCAATGCGCTGGGGATCGGTCCTCAAGGCCTGGGCGGCGACGCGACTGCTTTAGGCGTGCTGATTGAAACCGCCCCATGCCACATCGCCTCGCTTCCCGTGGCGGTCAACATCGAGTGCCACAGCCATCGGCACAAGACCGCTGTCCTGTGATGGATAATTTTCGAGGGTCGATTGTCGATGATCAACCGTCGAATCCCCCACTCCTCAGTCGCTCTTGAAATGCGCCATCCACTGGGGCCAGTCCGGCTCGGGATAGCCGGTGTCGAATCGTTTGCTCCATTTCTGCTTCCAGAGGCTTTTGAGCCAGACTTTGTCGACGTGGTAGTCGAGGTAGACCGCGTTGATTGCCTGCTGATGGCGATTGATGCAGAAGCGGTTCATGGCGTTGTCGTCACCGGGGTATCTTGCCTCCCGGCTGTCTTCTTTGGGCGGGGTATCGGTGTTGTCGGGCCACCCGCACCAGAACCAGCAGTCCAGGAACAGCGGAATCTGGGCTGCCCCTGTGACGTTGGGCGTTTTCCAGAAGAACTTGGCGGGCTTGCCATAGAGGTCGCCGCCCGAGGGTTGCGCATTTTGATAGACCCATCCGTTGATGCCGTAGCTGCCCCAGGTGCCCACAGGCCGACCACCGCTGGGGGCCACAATGCCCCAGGCGGTAAGAGCATCGCCCCCCAGTTCCAGGGTGGCGGTCGCGCCGCCGGGGGCGGCGACTTTCGTCGCCATTGGGCAGACGCGGAATTCCTCATCCCGGTGGTAATAATCGAACAACACGTCGATCCAACGACCGGTGGTCGAGGTCCGTTTCGGGAACATACCGTTGTTGTCGTCGCAGTACATGGCCCAGATCGTGCCCCATTGTTTGAGGTTCGACTGGCAGATCACCGCGCGGGCCTGCTTGCGGATCCGTTGCATCGCCGGCATCAGGATCGACATCAGTAGCGCGATGATCGCGATCACCACCAGCAGTTCGATCAACGTGAACGCTCTTGGTTTCTGCATTCGCCCCTTCCTCGTTTTCGTTCGATGTCCAGCTTCCTTCGCGTTGCTCGGGACAGGCTCTTCGGTTCCGCCTCAGGACGACGACTCCCTGGCGTGCATGAATTATTCCCGATACGTCGGAGGCTACTGAGCTACGTTGGTCTTTCCGGGATAGTGCAGGTCGAGCCAGTCGGTATCCACGTTGGGCGGATTGAACGGCACATTCTTGCCATACCCTTTGGCGGCAGCCTCCGTTCGGCTCATACAATAGACGATGGTCCGCTTATCGTCCCATTTCTTGCGTTCGGCGTGCCCGTCCATGAAACTGAACGTGCAGGCGTCGCTGTGGAAGACGCCCAATGGGTCCCACATGGAGCCGCTGAAGGGGTTATAGGACCAGCCGCCGTGATTGTAGTTGCCCGAGGCACCGTCGTAGATCTCCTCGACGAATAGCATCTTGTTGGCCTGGTCTTTGAAGGTGAACAGTTTCTTGGGGTCTTTGGGCTCGGTCGCCTTGAGATAATCGGGTAGGGAATAACTGCGATAGATCTGGTAGGCCGGTGTACTGCCCAGAGAGGTGCCCAGGTTCTTGCGGTTGTCGCCGGGGCAGTGATAGACCTTGACCTCCTTGAGGTAGGGGTACAAGGCGCCCTCGCGAAGTCCGTTGAACCGTTGCTGGAGGGTGACGTTTCCGCTGGGCATGCCGACGATCGTCTTGCCGGAGTAGTCCAAAGGAGGCATCACCCAAGGCGGGATACCGTTGACTTTGGTGTGTGCGGCCATACCCCCGACCATGGACCCTTGGTTCTCGTCCGCGTACATGATGTAGGCATGGGCCAGGGATTTCTGGTTGGCCATACAGGTAACGCCGCGGGCCTGCTCCTTCGCGACTTTCAACGCGGGCATGAGGATGGCCATGAGAATGGCGATCACGGCGATCACGACGAGCAGCTCGATGAGAGTAAAGGCCTTGTACTTGTTCACGACGCGCTCCTTCCAAAGCACATCCGAATCGTTCGCTCTTTCCTCTATAGCTTCTGAGGTTTCCCGCCTTGACTTCTGTATCGTTCAAAAAAAGGACCGCCCACGCTGGCGGTCCAACCCTTTTCATTCGACTCTACTCGGCCATCGGGACATCATCGGTGCCTCATGATTCTACCTACCGGATCGTGGTGGCCTCCTGGCCCCAGACGACCAGAGACGACCACACCATGTCCTGATTGTCCTGCTGGATTTCACCGTTGTTCGCCACCAGGGGAACGCGTTTGCCGAACTCGAGCGTTCGAGGATCATTCCATTTATGATACTCGGCATGTCCATCCGCAAAGGAGAACTGGGTCCCGTCTCCGTGCCTCACCGGCGGAGGATCCCACCAGGAAAACTTGGTCGCCCATACGGTCCATCCGCCCATCGCGGAAGGACAGGTGCCGCCGTCGTCGAGAAACACCATGCGGTTGGCCGGTTCCTGGATCTTCATTCGCAGCTTGATCGGCGTGACGTACTTGTTCATCTGGCTTTCCCACCCTTTGCAGTTCATGGAGTCTGCAATCGAGTAGGAACGGACCGGAGCGCTGACGCTACCGGTGATATAGGAGACGCTGTTGGTCGCAGTCGCACACTTGTAGACCTTGAGGGTCTTCGTGTAAGGCCAAAGCGCACCGTTCATGATGGCCTGCTTTTTGGCGAATTCCGTCATGTTCCGGTCATAGTCCAGCTTGACCCAGTACGTTCCGTTGGTCGCTTCGGTGCCGTACTCGCCGGAAGAGCCGTTGACAATCTTGTCGCCGTTGTCGTCGGCGTACATGATCCAAGCGAGCGTGAGGTTCTTGAGATTGCTCAGACAGCCGGCCCGTCGGCCTTGTTCCCGCGCCCGGTTCAGCGCCGGCATCAGGACCGACATCAAGACCGCGATGACCGCGATCACGACCAGCAGCTCGATGAGTGTGAACCCCGATCCTTGTCGTCTGCGTTCCTTAGCGTACTTCATCGTAGTACAACGCCTCCCATGGATCGTACCACAGTGTTCCTATACAAAGGAACCGCCGACTTTGGGGGGCGGCGGTTCTTCCCGATCTGTCGATCAATACTCCTTGTGCGGGCGAAGCCACTCCGGCCAGCTCTCCGGATTGACGTTGCCGGCTTTGGTAAAGGGCCCGTTGACGTTCCAAGCCTGATGCCATTGCAGTGTGTAAAGCTCTTTGAGACCCGTCTTGCGGACGGACCAGTCCGCGAAGGAGACATCGGTGAAACCCCGATGACGGTTGATACAGACTCGCCCCATGTTGTTACTGGACCAAGCTGCGTGTTCCTGTTGTGCCGGCGCCTGGTTTTCCAGGGGCCATGTGTCAAATCGCAAGCCGTCCATCATGACCGGGATGTTGTTGGGGTTTTTGGCTTCGCTGATCTTACGGAAACCATACTTCGCCGGAACGCCCCCCTCGAAAGTGCCGGTGGTCGGGATGCTCAAGAGGTAACCATTCAAAGCGAAACTGCCGTTGACGCCGTTTTTGTTCATGACATAGGTCTTGCCTTTGTAGGTTTGCGAAGTGGGCGATTTGAAAATGCCCCAAGCGTTGTAGATGTTCAATGTCGCGGCTTGAACTCCCGATTCATTATATATCGGTTTTGTCGCTGTCGGGCAGAACCACATCTCGTTCTGCTTCCAGTCCTGTTCCTTCTCGCTCAACTGGAGGACCCACCAGTACCCTTGGTCTGTGGTCCCCGAATAGAAGTTGCCATTGTTCTCGTTGATGTACATATTGAACGCGAGGTTCCAGTTGCGGAGGTTCGCCATACAGTTGACCTGCCGGGCCTGGTCTCGAACTCTCGACAAAGACGGCATCAGGATAGCCATCAGAATTGCGATGATGGCGATGACAACCAGAAGTTCAATCAGCGTGAAGCCACGTCGCCCACTCATACAAACACTCCTTCTCTCAGGATATCGAAATGCTTACGCGCACAAGATGCCCGCAAAGGGCGCCTTGTTCCACCAAATCCTGCTTTTTTCCACCGGGTTCACACTTTGACCCACGCTGACCATTATAGCGGGGGGGCTGACACGATGCAAATCTAAACTCTACAAATCACCCAGTTCTCCGCAATGGTTTTCCGGCCACTGGCGGGAGCGAATTCAGGTTGGCGAGGGTTTGACGAAGATTTCCAGGAAAAACATCCAACAAGGGCGGAGGTTAGGGAAGCACAGGAAGAGCAAAGGCTTTTTCTCTTTGTTGTTCGCAAAAGGTCAAATGATTGGCCTATATGCGTTTTGCGCCCCGCTGCCTCTTGTATCCTCAGGGATGCCCACCTTCCTTCTGGAAGCCCGCCGGATCGATAATGCCGATTGTCGTTCGGGCTTGGGAGGTTCGGCTAAAGAGGGGGTAGGTCCGGCGACGATATCGTCCTATGGAGTTCTATGGGTTCGACTGGCATCTTGGGACGCTTTTCTGATGTCGCTGATTCAGAGACAGACGCTTGTCGCGAATTTGCGTGCCATGCCTGTGGGCCGGCCGGTTGTTGACTTCCTGGACTATCTCACCATCGAAGCGGGGCTGTCGGGCAACACCATTCTGGCTTATGGTCGGGACTTGAAGGAATTCCTGTCTTTCTGCAATGATCAAGGTGTGACCGAGATCGGCGGTATCGACGTGTACCGGGTGCAGATGTATCTGGGGGAGATGGTCCAGCGGGACAAGAGCGAGAACTCTGCCAAGCGGGCCCTGGTGGCGATTCGGATGTTCCTGCGGTTCGCCAAACTCCGTGGCTTGGTCGAGGAGGACGGGTCGGAGATTCTCGAAAGCCCCAAAGTCTGGCAGCGACTACCGACCGTGTGCAACAAGCAGCAGGTACTCAAGCTGCTCCAGGCTCCCAGTCCCGAGGAGCCGTTCTATCTGAGGGACAGGGCCCTGTTGGAGCTGCTCTATGCCACCGGCGTTCGGGCCAGCGAAGTCGCTGGCCTCAAGACCACCGATCTGAACCTCGACATCGGCTATCTGCGCTGCTTCGGCAAGGGCAACAAGGAACGGGTCGTCCCGCTGGGCAAGGTGGCGATCGCTGCGATCCTGGAGTATTTGCGGGATCTGCGTCCCAAGCTGGTCCGATCTCGAAGCGAGTCGTTCCTCCTGCTGTCGCGAACCGGGCGGCCTCTGTCACGTATCGAGGTATGGAGACTCGTGAAGAAGTATGCGTTGCGGGCAGGGATGCCTCGTAAAATCACGGTACATACGCTTCGTCACTGTTTCGCCACTCACTTGCTCAGCGGCGGCGCGGATCTTCGAAGCGTCCAGGAGATGCTGGGCCATGTGGACATCGGGACGACTCAGATCTATACGCATGTGGACCACGAGCGATTGCGCCGCATTCATAAGAAGTTTCATCCACGACCGTAGAGTCCGACCGGAGGGGGGCGTCTTCATGTATGGGCTGGAGCAAAAAGGCGCAAAAGTCCGGTCCAAAACCGGGAAACTGCATTGACTTTCAGGGGGCTGGGGTGTAGTTATAAGTGTGGATGATATCGGCAGGGGAACTCAGTCTTGAATTCTGGGCTTTCCGACCCTGGGTCACAGGAATGAACTTCCCTTCGGCACGCGTGACTTGGAACCCAGGGCACCAAAGAGGGTTGTCCGGATGAAAGCGCCACGGCATCACATCCTAATGCTGCTGTTCATCGCAGTGGGCCTGAGAGCCGCCTACGCGCAGGAGGCGACGCTGGCGACGGCTGGGGCCGAGGAAGTTTCCCCGACGACCCAGATCGATACCCAACTGAGGATCAATAAAACCACGCTCCTGGAGAATCAGACCAGCAAGAACCGCGTCGACGCGGCGTTGCTTCTGTTGACCAGCGAGAACCCCGAGGCACGAAAGATCCTGTTGGAGGTGCTGGCCCTGACGGACAACCCCAATGCCCGAGCAGCGGTCTGCGAGGCGATCAGTCTGACACGTTCCGGCCAACAACCGATCCGCGCCAAGGAGGATTTTATCAAACCTCTGATCGCAATGATCGTCTCCGAACCGGACTATTCCATCGTCAGGTTGGCTGCAGAGGCCACGTTGGTGTTCAATTATAGCCAAGTCCAGCAGGATCTTGAAAGAGCGGTGACGGATCCGTCGTTGCCGGTGATAGCCAGGACCAACGTTATCTACGCAATGAGACGACACCCGGACAAGCAGGCGGTCATCAAACTATTGAGCCTGATGGATGCGCCGGAGCCCCAGATTGTCGAAGCGGCCCGCAGCGCCTTGGCCGCGGTAGGCATTTCCGCAAGTTCGGACCCAACGGTTCGCCGCCAGATGCGGCTGGAACTCGAACAAAGGAGCGTGGAGACATTCCTTCGGGATCGCGTGATCCGTCAAGAAACGCGGATGCGTGAAAATGAGAGCGAGCGGGAGAGCTTGTGGAAGAAGCATCTGACGGACAAGACCGCCCTCTACAACCTGCAGGGTACGGAAGACGCCAAAGTCCGGTTCTTGGCCACGAATCTGGGGGACCGGGACGCCAGAATCAAGCTTTGGGCTTTGGAACGGCTGGAAGAATTGCGGGTCGGAACCAGCAAGGCGAAGTTTTCGACTCTTGAACCTGCTTTGATTGCTTTGATCTCCGACCCAAGTCGGGACGTGCGGCGGAATACTGCCAGGCTGCTGGCTTCGCTGTGGGAAGTGAATGTGGCCAAGCCTCTGCTGGACCAATTGAACGTCGAGACCGACGAGGGGGTCCGCCGGGAGATTCTGGTGGCGTTGCGTGAAGCTTGCTATGCTTCCTTGACCACCCCAGGCCCGAAGCTTCCTGAGGAGATCCGAGCCGGAACGCTCTCTTGGGCGGTCAAGTTTCTGGAGGATGCGGACCCCGAGAAGGCTCGCGTGGGTGCGGAGGTCATCGGCAAGTTGCTCGAGCCCAACGGGCTGAGAGCCGCGGAGGTCAATGGTTACCTCAAGACGCTTGCCGACCGCTATAGCCGGCTCAGTCCTGCCAACGACATCGGTCTGAGGGCCGACCTGCTCAATGCGATGGCGGGTTTGTGTTCTTCCGAAAGCAAGTGTCGAGAGCTTGCGGCCAAGCAGTTCGGCGGGCTCTTCGAACAGGCAATCGGGGAAAAGGCGGATTCGGTCCGATTGATCGCCGTCGCGGGTCTCTTCAATGCCAGCAGCGATAAATCTCATGCAGTTCGAAGGTTATGGAAATCTCTTGGCGAGGATCCCCTGCCGGCGATTCGCTTGAGAGTGATTGATTTGGCAGGCGAGGCAGGCGGTCCCCAAGAGTTGGACTGGCTTTCGGAAAAACTCGGGGTTTCCGGTGAAAGCGATCCGGCGTGGCAGGCGATCTTGAGAATCTTCCGTCGGTCGTCTTCGACGCTCTTGGCGGAGTGGGTCGCCAAGATCAAGTCTGCCCCTCTGGTAAGCCGGTTGACACCGGAACAACAAATTTCTTTCTTCGATATGGTCAGGCAGAGGGCACAGGCGGAAGCGAAACCCGAGTTGCTGCGTGAAGCCCAGACGAATCTGGCCGATTTGTACATGGTCGCTGGGCGGTTCAAGGAAGCTTCGGAGAGCCTCAGGATTCTGGCTGCCGGAGCGACAGGACAGGAACTTGCCAAATACCAAGGGCAGTTGCTGCAAGCCTACTTGGGGCTTGGCAGTATCGAAGAAGTGTGTGGTCTTCTGGTTAACTATTTGCCGACAAAGGGTTTAGATCTTACTCCCGAAGGGTGGGTCGCGAAGTCCATCGAGGCATACCTCAGCAATCCGGCCACCGCGAATCCGCAGGTTCTGTTGGATGCCCTCCAGCAGGTCAAGGTCAGCGACCCGCAGGTGTCGCAGGAATGGCGCACCTTGCTAGGGGGGTGGACGGAGCGCTATGCGAAGGCAAGAAAAACTGGTGAGAATAACCTTCCCGGCAACTAAAAAAAACAGTTGCGTTTGCCCTTCGACCTGTTAAAATCTCATCGTTTTCTGCAGTTCCTGATGCCCCTGATGCGGTGGGACTGCGATTTGGTACGTGATCAGTCGCGTCGGTGGGTATCTTTTTCTCGTTTTTTTCCGTTTTTTCTCGTTGCATCCCCGAAGCGGTTGTCTTATATTCATCGGTTTATAGTCCATAGGTACGCAGATTTTTTTGAAAGACCTTGCCTTGGGTGAAGGGAAGAATGCCTTTGTAGGCGTGATGCCCATGTCTGAGGACAAGGATTCGTTGTCTCTGCAGTTTGTTTACATGGGCGTGATGCTGGAAGGACGGTTGCTGCTGTAGCTCAGCCGGTAGAGCGCGTCCTTGGTAAGGACGAGGTCATGGGTTCAAATCCCATCAGCAGCTGCTTGAAGGCACGCCAGGACGGGGTGGCCCCGGGGTCGCCGTGCTGGTCTTTGGGATATTCTAAAAAGAAACAAAAAAAGGACAGGCAAATCGCTGCTGAACAGCAAATTTGGAGGTTTAATTAACGATGGCCAAAGCAGTATTTGAACGGACCAAACCGCATGTGAATGTGGGAACGATCGGGCACGTGGACCACGGCAAAACGACTTTGACGGCTGCGATGACCAAAGTGATGGATCTCAACGGTCTGTCGAAGTTCAAGTCGTACGACGATATCGCCAAGGCCTCCGAGTCTCAGGGCCGCCGCGATCCCACGAAAATTCTGACGATCGCCACGGCGCACGTGGAGTATGAAACACAGCAGCGTCATTATGCCCATATCGACTGTCCGGGCCATGCCGACTACGTCAAGAACATGATCACCGGCGCCGCCCAGATGGACGGCGCGATCCTCGTGGTCAGTGCCTACGACGGTCCGATGCCCCAGACGCGCGAGCACATTCTTCTGGCTCGTCAGGTGAACGTGCCGAAGATCGTGGTGTTCCTCAACAAGGTCGATCTTGTCGAAGACCCTGAGCTGCTGGACCTGGTGGAGCTGGAAATCCGCGAGCTGCTGAACAAGTACAAATTCGACGGCGACAACGCGCCGGTCATTCGGGGCAGCGCGGTGGCTGCCATGAACGCCACCTCGGCCGACGATCCGGCCTGCCAGCCGATCGTCAGTCTGCTCAAGGCCATGGACGAGTACATTCCGATTCCCAAGCGGGAAATCGATATGCCGTTCATTATGCCGGTCGAGGACGTGTTCAGCATCAAGGGACGCGGCACGGTCGGCACCGGCCGTATTGAGAAGGGCAAGGTGCGCGTCGGGGACGAAGTGGCGATCATCGGGCTTTCGCCGGAGATTCGCAAGACGGTTGTGACCGGCGTCGAGATGTTCAACAAGACCCTCGAAGAGGGCCAGGCCGGCGACAACGTCGGGCTTCTGCTGCGAGGCATTGAGAAGAAAGACCTCGAGCGCGGACAGGTCATCGCCAAGCCGGGCAGCATCACGCCGCACACGAAGTTTGAAGCACAGGTGTACGTGCTCACGAAGGAAGAGGGCGGTCGTCATACCCCGTTCTTCCCGAATTACAAGCCGCAGTTCTACTTCCGCACGACCGACGTCACCGGTGCCGTGCAGAGCCTGATGAGCGAAGACGGAAAGCCCGCCGAGATGTGCATGCCCGGAGACAACATCAAGGTGCAGGTCGAGATCATCTCGCCTATCGCGATGGACGAAGGTTTGCGATTCGCCATTCGTGAAGGCGGTCGGACCGTGGGCGCAGGCGTCGTAACGAAGGTGATTGCCTGAGTCGACGGCGGGGATCGTAAACAGGCGAGCCACGGGCTGTGAGCCGGTGGCGCGGAGTGCAGAAACCGGCTCGCGGGAAAGGCGGATCGCCGCCTGGGACCGTGGAGGCCGTGGGGTCGGAAGGCGTTATGGCTAAAAAGAGCAAGAGAGAATATGTCTGGCTCGAGTGCAGTGAATGCAATTCGAGAAACTACCGGACCGAAGTCAGCGTGGCCGAAGGTGCTCCGAAGCTGGAGCTCAAGAAGTTCTGCAAGAACGAACGCAAGCGTACGGTGCACAAGCTCAGACGCAAGTGAATGATGATGCCTCCCCCGTTCCGGGGTGGTTGCGGCGATACGCCAGTAGCTCAATTTGGTAGAGCATTGGTCTCCAAAACCAAAGGTTGGGGGTTCGATTCCCTCCTGGCGTGATGGTGGTGTCTGGTTGTGTTGGGACGCCTGGCCAGAGAAGTACCGGACAGAAAGAATGGGGCCTCAGCCATGCTGACAAAGATATACAAGCCCGGGCAGGGAAAGTATACCCGCTTGGGCAGCGGTTTTGCCGCCGCAGCGATCGTCGTGGTCGGGTGTGTCAGTCTGTACCGACTCCTGTCGGACGGGGATCGTAGCCTGTGGATCACGACCATGGTTCCTGTGGTGATCGCGGTGGGACTGATCGCGGTGGTCTACTGGCTGATGAACAAGCCGGTGGTTGCGGACTTCATGATCGCAGCCGAAGGCGAGTTGAAGAAGGTCAACTGGTCGAGCCGCAAGGAGGTGGCCGTTTCGACGATCATCGTGATCGTTGTGGTGTTCGCGATGGCGATTCTTCTGGGTGTCACCGACGTCGTGTTCCAGTTTGTGTTCCGTCAACTGATCGGTTGAGGTCAGGTGACGGTGTGGACGGGGTCGTCTGCGCCGGGTAGAAGTGGTCCCAGGGATGAAAACGGTTTGGGAACAGGTAACCGTGCGGGCATGGGCCTGCGATACGCCGATAGGTCCTATCAACGAGTGTGAAGACAAAAAATGCACTGGTACGTCCTGAGAGTTGCGGCGAATAAGGAGAATCAGGTCAAGGAAGCGCTCGAGCGCAAGACCCAGCAGGAGGGTCTGACCGACATCATCGGTCGGATCGAGGTGCCCACCGAGCAGATCAAGCGGATCCGCGCCGGCAAGCAGACCGTCCACAAGCGCAAGCTCTACCCCGGTTACGTCTTCATGGAAATGCAGACGACCGAGGATGGAAGGGTGCCGGAGCGGGCCTGGTTCATGATCAAGGGCACCGGCGGTGTCGGCGATTTCATCGGGACCGAGGGGATGCCGACGCCGATGCGCGACACGGACGTCGCGAAGATGCTTCTCGAAGCGGAAAAGCCCGAGGAGGCTCCGAGCATCAAGGTCGAGTTCCAGAAGGGCGACCACATCAAGATTCGCGAAGGGGCGTTCGAGAACTTCGAGGGGGTTGTGGATTCGATCGACTCGGAGCGCGGGATCGTCAAGGTAATTGTGACGATCTTCGGTCGCAGCACTCCGCTGGACATCGAATATTGGCAGATCGAGAAAGTATGACGCAGGGAAGCGGGCATCGTTCACGGGCTGCACGCGTTCGTATCCCGTGAACGCGGGTTGAAAAAGGATCAGCAAACGCGGGCCGTCATAAGGTTTGGTGTGCGATAAGGGTATACGATGGCAAAGGAAATCACGACTCAGATCAAGTTACAGGCCCCGGGCGGACAGGCGACTCCGGCCCCCCCGATCGGGCCGGCGCTCGGCCAGCACGGGGTGAACATCGGCCAGTTCGTGTCGCAGTTCAACGAGCGAACGCGGGAATTGAACGGGACGATCGTGCCGGTGGTCATCACGGTGTACTCCGACCGCAGCTTTACGTTCGAGGTCAAGAGCCCCCCGGCGGCGGTCTTGCTCAAGAAAGCGGCGGAGGTGGCCAAGGGCAGCGGCGTGCCCAACAAGGAGAAAGTCGGCAAGGTGACTTCCGAACAGGTTCGCAAGATCGCCGAAACGAAATTCAAGGATCTCAATGCGTACGACCTCGCGGCGGCCGAAAAGATCATCCGCGGGACCGCGCGCAGCATGGGCATTGATGTAGTGGATTGAGGAACGTCAGGTTCATCGTCCGCGTTTTGGATAAAATGAGATAACGTATGCAGACCAAGAGCAAAAGATATAGGAAAGAGGCCGAGCAGACTCCGGACCAGCCGGTAAGCCTCGAACAGGCTGTCGAGAAGATCAAGTCGTTCAAGTCCGTCAAGTTCGACCAGACGGTCGAGTGCGTCCTGGTGCTGGGGATCGATCCCAAGCAGACGGATCAACTGGTGCGAGGCTCTCTCTCGCTGCCGCATGGTGTGGGCAAGCAAAAGAAAGTGATTGCGTTCTGCGACGACTCGATGGTGGAGGCCGCCAAGAAGGCCGGGGCGGTCGAGGCCGGTTCCGACGAGCTGATCAAGAAGGTTGCCGACGGCTGGACGGATTTCGACGTGGCGATTGCGTCGCCCAAAGTCATGGGCAAGGTCGGCAAGCTCGGTCGTGTGCTCGGTCCGCAGGGCAAGATGCCCTCCCCGAAGAACGGGACCGTAACGGACGACGTCGCGACCGCGGTCGCTGAGTTCACAGCCGGAAAAATCGAGTTCCGCAACGACGCCGGCGGCAACGTCCACGCCGTGGTCGGCAAGCAGAGCTTCGACAAGAAGAAGCTGATCGAGAACATCGAAGCGTTCATCTCGCACATCAAGAGGGTCAAACCCTCCGGCGCGAAAGGAACCTACATCAAGAAAATCTGCCTCTCGGCGACCATGAGCCCAGGTGTTCAGGTGATCGTCTGACCGCAGAGCGGCCGGATTCACTCGGGCGGTCGTCGCCGCAGAGCCATCCGCGTTCGGGCGGAGATCGAAATCTAGGGAGATACGATGAGCAAATACGTAAAGCAACTGGTCCAAGCTCAATTGGACAAGAAGATCGCCAGCCAGGAGATCCGTGACTTCATGGTCGTGAGTGCCAAGGGGGTGGGGGGCGTAGACAACAACGTGATGCGCGGAGCGCTCAAGCAGAAGGGAATCCGAATGCTTGTGGTGAAGAATTCGTTGTTCGCCCGGGCATTGCGGGATCGCAAGATGGACACGGCGGCCCAGTTGCTCAGCGGCCCCTGTGCGGTCGTCTACGGCGGGGACAGCATTGTGGATGTGGCCAAGGAGATGCTGGTCTGGGTCAAGAAAATCCCCGCGGTGCAGATCAAAGGGGCGTTTGTCGACGGCGCGTTGTTCGACGCCAAGGGGGCGGAGCTGCTCTCCACGATGCCGACTCGCGCTGAATTGCAGGCGAAGGTGGTTTCCGGCATCCTGTCGCCCGGAGCCCGGGTGGCCGGCGCACTGAAGGGACCGGCCGGCGTGATCGCAGGTTGCCTCAAGAGCATCATCGAAAAGGCTGAGAAGCAAGCGGCCTGATCGCACGGACCGCAGGGGGCACAACAATTCATTGAACTGTAAACTGCCTCGACGGCTGTCCCGCAAGGGTCAAACGAGACGGTGGAGTCTCGGCTACTGTCAGGCGTAATACATATGGGAGTTGTTCACATGGCAGACGAAAGAACGTGGAGCGACCAGACCAAGCAGCTGGGCGACAGCATCGTGAAGCTGACGCTGATGCAGGCGAAGGAACTGGCGGACTATCTGAAGGAAGTGTACGGCATTGAGCCTGCGGCCGGTGGAGCCGTCATGGTGGCCGGTCCTGCGGCGGCAGCCGGTGCCCCGGCGGCGGCCGAGGAAAAGAGCAGCTTCAACGTCATTCTTACCGGTTTCGGCGCCAATAAGATCCAGGTCATCAAGGTCGTTCGGGAACTGACGAATCTGGGTCTCAAGGAAGCCAAAGAGCTGGTGGACGGCGTGCCGAAGCCTGTGAAGGAGAACGTGAGCAAGGAAGATGCCGAGAGCGCCAAGAAGAAGCTGGAAGAAGCCGGCGCGACGGTGGAAATCAAGTGAGCCACGGCTGCATGTGCATCCGTAAGATTCGGGAATACGCAGGGCACGCAGCTACGGCGACGCGAGATTGACTACCAGTACCACAGGAGCATTAGATGGTTGTGCGGACGTTTCGGAATTTCGGAAGAATGCAGGATGCGGTGGAGATCCCCGATCTCGTGGCGGTCCAACAAGGCAGCTACGCGAAATTCCTGCAGAAGGACGTTGCGCCCACAAAGAGGACGGACACGGGTCTTGAAGCTCTCTTCCGGGAAATCTTCCCCATCGAAAGTTACGACAAGAAGATGACCCTGGAATACATCTGCTACGAGCTGGAGAAGCCGCATTATACGCCTCTCGAGTGTCGGCAGTTGCGACTTACGTACGCGTATCCCTTGAAAATCCATTGTCGGCTGCGGTCGGAGAACGGCGCGGACCTGGCGGAACAAGCGATCTACCTGGGTGAAATACCCGTCATGATCGGCGGCGGCGAATTCATCATCAACGGCGCCGTTCGTGTGATCGTCAGCCAGTTGCATCGAAGCCCCGGCGTGGACTTCCTGATCGAAAGCAAGGAAGGCGACCGCGTTCTTCACGGCGGCCGAATCATACCCGAGCGGGGAAGCTGGATCGAGATCGGCGTCACCCAGAAGGATATTCTGGTAGTCAAGATCGACCAGTCCAGCAAGATTCCCGCTACGGTGTTTCTGCGGGCCATCAGCCCGGAGTATGGAACCACCGAATCCATTCTGAAGTTGTTCTACCCGGTCAAGAGTGTTTCCACGAACAAGCTGACCTCCACCATGTGGGCGGCCAGCCAGATCGTGGACACCACCACCGGGGAGATTCTCGTGGAAGCCGGGCATCAGATTGGTGAAAAGGTGGCGGTCATCCAGCAGAGCGACCTCAAGAAGGTCGATGTCATCGAGGATGTCCGCGACACGATCGTGATGAATACGCTGGCCCAGGACGACTGTCAGACGCATGAGCAGGCCCTGCTGAAGTTCTACATGCGCCTTCGGCCCGGCAACCCCCCGAATCAGGAGAAAGCCCAGGCGTTCTTCGCCGAGAAATTCTTCGATCCGAACCGATATCGTCTGGGCAAGGTCGGTCGTTTCCGGCTCAACCGAAAGTTCGGCCAGAACGTCGATGAGAACGAGATGACGCTCCGCGCCGAGGACTTCATCAACACGATGAAGTACATGCTCGCATTGCGCAACAACGAGGGCGAAATCGACGACATCGACCATCTGGGCAACCGCCGTCTCAGGACGATCGACGAACTGGCGGCCGACGAAATCCGCAAGGGTCTCCTGAAACTGCGACGAACCGCCCAGGAGCGGATGAGCATCAAACGCGACTCCGACGAACCGCCGCGGGTGGCGGACCTGATCAATTCCAAGAGCGTGGCCAGCAGCATCAACTTCTTTTTCGGGCGGGGCGAACTGAGTCAGGTGGTGGACCAGACCAACGCGTTGAGCCAGCTCACGCATGAGCGACGTCTTTCGGCCCTCGGCCCCGGCGGCCTGAATCGTCGGCGGGCCGGATTCGAAGTCCGCGACGTGCACATCAGCCACTACGGCCGCATCTGTCCGATCGAGACGCCGGAAGGCACCAACATCGGGTTGATCTCTTCTTTGGCGATTTTCACCACCATCGATGAGTATGGTTTTCTGCTGAGCCCCTACCGGACGGTCAAGAACGCCAAACTTACCGGCGAGGTCGCCTATCTCCGCGCCGACGAGGAAATGAAGGCGGTTTTCGCGCCGCCGAGCGTTGTGGATCCGGCGACGCACAAGATTCGCGACGAGTTCGTCCTGGCCCGTAAGGCCGGAGAACTGGCCCAAGTGAGCCGGGACGAGGTCGAGTACATCGATATTTCGCCCCGTCAGATCGTCGGGGTCTCGGCGTCCCTGATCCCGTTTCTGGATCACGACGACGCGAACCGAGCCCTGATGGGTTCGAACATGCAGCGGCAGGCGGTGCCCCTTCTGAAGACGGAACCGCCTCTGGTCGGTACCGGCATGGAAGAGGTGGTCGGTCGCAACTCCAGCATGGTGGTTCGAGCCGAACATTCGGGCGTCGTGACCGCGGTGGACGCCATGCACATCGTGATCAACCATACGGATGAGTACAAGCTCGAGAAGTTCATGGGCCTCAATGAACGGACCTGCTTGAACCAAAAGCCGATCGTCAAGCTCGGCCAGAAGGTGCAGGCCGGGCAGGTGATCGCCGACGGCGGCGGCACCGCCGACGGCATCCTGGCCCTGGGCAAGAACGTGCTGGCGGGTTTCGTGTCCTTCGATGGGTTCAATTTCGAAGACGCGATCATCGTCAGCGAGCGTCTGGTGAAGAACGACGCGTTCACGAGCATCCATATCGACGAGTTCACCGCCGAGGTCCGCGAGACTCGCCTGGGCAAGGAGGAGTTCACTCGCGACATCCCGAACGTGAGCGAAAAGGCTCTGCGCAACCTGGACGAACAGGGTGTGGTCCGCGAGGGGACCCGGGTCTGTCCGGGGGACATTCTCGTGGGCAAAGTGGTGCCCAAGAGCAAGGTCGAACTGACCCCGGAAGAGAAACTGCTGCACGCGATCTTCGGTCGGGCCGGGGAGGACGTCAAGAACGATTCGCTCGAGCTGCCCAGCGGGTACGAAGGCGTCGTGATCAAAACCGAGGTCTTCACGCGGCGCGGCGCCGGCGGAGAGGACCAGAAGAAGGTTTTGGCCGAAGAGACGAAGAAGTACGAGTCCCAGGCGAAAGCCAAGGAGTGTTCGATCTTCCGTCAGATGATTGCGGCGATTCACGACAAGATCGAAGTGAACATCATCGATCCGAACACCAAGCAGAAGGTCGGCGCCAGCGACGACGACGACGTCATCTACGAGCAGATCGAGAACTTCGACATCAAATGGGTCAAACCCGCGTCGGCCCGGGACGACGTTCAGAAGATCGTGGACAAGTTCTGGGTCAAGATCACCGAGGCCGAGGAAGAGAAGAAACGCCTTATTGAGCGGGCCAAGCACGGCGACGAGTTGCCCAGTGGCGTGCTCCAGATGGCCAAAGTCTACGTGGCGATCAAACGCACGCTGTCGATCGGCGACAAGATGGCCGGCCGGCACGGCAACAAGGGTGTCATCGCCAAGATCATGCCGGAAGAGGACATGCCGTTCCTGGAGGACGGGACTCCGCTGGACATCCTGCTCAACCCGCTGGGGGTTCCCAGCCGTATGAATGTGGGCCAGATCCTCGAGACGCATCTTGGATGGGTCGCGAAAGTGCTGGGTTTCCACGCGGTGACTCCGGTGTTCGATGGAGCGACCGAGGAGGACATCCAGAATCTCACGGCCGAGGCCAACGAGCGGATGAAGAATCGCAGGAAGGAATTGAACGATCGCGGCGAAGCCCCGCCGGCCGACGAGCTGTTCTGTTACGTTCCCAAAACGCTCAAGACGCAGCTTTACGACGGCCGGACGGGCGAACCGTTCGATCAACGAGCCACGATCGGTTACATTTACATGATGAAACTGCATCATCTCGTGGACGACAAGATCCACGCGAGGGCGACCGGACCGTACAGTCTGATCACCCAGCAGCCCCTGGGGGGCAAGGCCCGGACCGGCGGGCAGCGTTTCGGCGAAATGGAAGTGTGGGCGCTGGAAGGTTACGGTGCCGCCTACACCCTTCAGGAGATGCTCACGGTCAAGAGCGACGACGTGGAGGGCCGAACGAAGATCTACGAGTCGATGGTCAAGGGACAGAATACCCTGGAGGCGGGCACGCCGTTGTCTTTCGACGTGCTGTGCAACGAGATCCGCGGACTGGGCCTGAACATCCAGCTGGAGAAGAAGCGTTTGGGACGCACGGCTCTGTAGGTTGCGTTGGTGAGGTTCGAGTTTGATAAGGGGCTTTAGATGTTAGGCAATATCTACGATCGAATTAATGATTACGGTTCGGTCAAGATCTTTCTGGCCAGTCCGAACGATATTCGGAGCTGGTCCTTTGGAGAAGTACGCAAGCCCGAGACGATCAACTACCGGACATACCGGCCGGAGAAGGACGGTCTGTTCTGTGAGCGGATATTCGGACCCGAGCGCGACTGGGAGTGCGCGTGCGGGAAATACAAGGGGACGAAGTTCAAGGGAATCATCTGCGACCGTTGCGGCGTGAAGGTCACGCACAGCCGGGTGCGTCGCAAACGCATGGGCCACATCAACCTGGCGGCCCCGGTCGTGCACATCTGGTTCTTCAAATCAATTCCGAATCGGCTGGGTACGATCCTCGGGATGAAAAGCTCCGACCTGGAGAAGATCATCTATTTCCAAGACTATGTCGTCACCGACGCCGGTGCCACCGGTCTGAAGGCCGGCCAGCTCCTGAGCGAGGAAGAGTACCGCGACGCGATGACCAAGTACGGCAACTCGTTCAAGGCGTCCATGGGTGCCGAGGCGATCAAGGCACTCCTGAAGGCGTTGGATCTGGAGGTTCTGGGCGCCAACCTGCGAAAAGCCGTCACCAAGACCAACAGCAAGCAGAAAATCCGCGATCTGACCAAGCGGCTCAAGACCATCAACGAAATCAAGAACAGCAACAACAAGGCCGAGTGGATGGTCCTGGAGGCGGTCCCGGTGATTCCGCCGGACCTGCGGCCCCTGGTGCTCCTGGAGAGGGACAACTTCGCCACCAGCGATCTGAACGACCTCTATCGACGTATCATCAACCGCAACAACCGGTTGAAGAAATTGATCGACCTCAACGCGCCGGAAGTCATCATTCGCAACGAGAAGCGAATGCTCCAGCAGGCCGTCGATTCGCTGCTGGACAACGGACGTTGCCGTCGCCCGGTGTTGGGCAGCAACAACCGTCCGTTGAAGTCTTTGACCGATATGATCAAGGGCAAGCAGGGACGGTTCCGTGAGAACCTGCTGGGCAAACGAGTGGATTACTCGGCCCGGTCGGTGATCGTGGTGGGGCCGAACCTGAAGCTCTATCAGTGCGGGCTTCCCAAGAAGATCGCGCTGGAGCTGTATCAGCCGTTCATCATCCGTAACCTCAAACAGCACGGATACGCCGACACGATCAAGAGCGCCAAACGCATGATCGAGCGGCGCGACGAGCAGGTCTGGGACATTCTTGAGGAGGTCATTCATCAGCACCCGGTTCTGTTGAACCGAGCTCCGACGCTGCACCGCATGGGCATCCAAGCGTTCGAGCCCGTGCTGGTCGAGGGCAACGCCATCATGCTGCATCCGTTGGCCTGCAAAGGCTTCAACGCGGACTTTGACGGCGACCAGATGGCGGTGCACCTGCCGTTGAGCATTGAGGCCCAGGCGGAAACTCACGTGCTGATGATGACCACCAGCAACGTTTTTTCGCCGGCCAATGGGGCTCCGATGGTCGGTCCGTCCCAGGACATGGTGATGGGGAACTACTATCTGACCGTGTCGCTGGAGGACCTGCGTCCCGTCTCCGCTCCGGCGGGGCAGACTCGCAATCTTCCGGTGTTCCGTGACGCCTACGAAGCGATGATGGCGTACGAGACCCGCAAGATCACGCTCCACGACAAGATCCGCGTGCGAATTCCGCATGCGATCGTCAAGGACAAGAACGGCGAAAAGCGGTTCGACCCCAACGACGGCAAGTCGGTTCACGTGATCGAAACGACCGTCGGCCGTTGTATTTTCAACGACATTCTGCCCAAGGGGATGCCGTTCTACAACCTGACGATGGCTCAGAAGAAGCTCAGCGCGGTCATCAGCGACTGTTTTGCCTACGCCGGCAGCGCCGAGACGGTCGATCTGCTGGACCGGATCAAGGAACTGGGGTTCCGCTATGCCACCCTAGCGGGTCTGAGTTTCGGGTTGACCGATCTGAAGATCCCCGCGAAGAAGGCCGACATCATCGTCGAGACCGAGAAACGCGTCAGCAAAATCTATCGCAACTACGAGGACGGCGTTCTGACCGAACGGGAACGGTACAACCAGGTGATCGACGCCTGGACGAATGCTCGTGTGGCGGTGACCAACGAGATGATCCGTGGCCTGAGGGAGGACACCCAGGAAGACGGAACCCCGTACCTCAATCCGATTTATTTGATGTCGGATTCCGGCGCCCGTGGCAGCATCGACCAGATTCAGCAGCTCGCCGGCATGCGCGCCCTGATGGCCAAGCCCAGCGGCGAGATCATCGAGACGCCCATCAAATCGAACTTCCGCGAAGGTCTGACCGTGCTGGAGTACTTCAGCTCGACCCACGGCGCCCGAAAGGGTCTGGCCGACACCGCGTTGAAGACCGCCAACTCCGGGTACCTGACGCGAAAACTCATCGACGTGGCGCAGAATGTGATCGTGATCGAACGCGATTGCGGCACCCTGCAGGGCATCACCAAGACGAGCATCAGCCGGGGGGATCAGGTCGACATCCCTCTGTCGCAACTGATCATTGGCCGGACCGCCCGCGACAATATTCGCAATCCAATCACCGACGAAATGATTGTTCACGAGAACGAGATCATCACGCCCGAGATCGCCAAGAAGATCGAGGCCCTGGGGTTGGACGCGATCCGCGTCCGCAGCCCGTTGACGTGCGACAGCCCGGTGGGCGTGTGCGCCAAGTGCTATGGCTGGGACATGAGCACCGGACGGATGGTGGAGGAAGGCGCTGCGGTGGGCATCGTGGCCGCCCAGTCGATCGGCGAACCCGGCACGCAGTTGACCCTGCGTACGTTCCACACCGGCGGCGTCGCCTCCCGCGCAATTCTGGAACGTGAGCAGGAAGCCACCCACACCGGCAAGGTCCAATACCGCGACATCAACGCGGTGCCTTTGAAACGCGAAGACGGCACCACGATCATCGTCGCCCTCAAACGCAACGGCGAGATCGCCCTGCTCGACCAGAAGGACCGCGAACTCGACAAGTTCAAGGTTCCGTACGGCGGCATCATGCTGGTGCAGGACGGTCAGTCGGTCAAAGCCGGGACGATCCTGTTCCAATGGGACCCGCACCGAACGCCCATCCTGGCGGAAGTCGGCGGTATCATCCGGTTCGTCGATATCATTGAGGGCGAGACGGTCCAGACCGAGGAACTGCGCGGCAAGACAGGACGCGGCAAGAAGGACAAGGATGCGGAGGCCAAGGTCGTCGAGAGGCCGGTCGTCATCGAGCACAAGGGCGACAAGCATCCGCAGATTATGATCGAGGACGCCAAAGGCAAGATTCTGGACGTTCACTACCTGCCGGCCGGTGCCCGCATCGAGGTGCAGGAAGGGCAGGAGGTCCAGGCGGGTCAGTTGCTGGCCCACCAGCCCCGCGCCACCGGCGGAACGCAGGACATCACCGGCGGTCTGCCTCGTGTCACCGAGGTGTTCGAGGCCCGCAAACCCAAGGACCCGGCCGCCATGGCCGAGATCAGCGGGCGCGTCGAGCTCCGCAGCGACAAGCGAAAGGGCAAGATGACGATCACCATCCGCAGCGAAAGCGGGATGGAGAAGGAGCACCACGTGCCTCGCGACCGCCATCTGAACGTCCATACCGGCGACCACGTCGAGGCCGGCGACGCCCTGACGGACGGACCTCTGGTCCCGCACGACATCCTGCGGATCAAGGGCGAAGAGTCGCTCCAGCGCTACCTCATCGGCGAAATCCAGAACGTGTACCGCTCGCAGAACGTGAACATCAACGACAAGCACGTCGAAATCATCATTTCGCAGATGATGCGAAAGGTCGAAATCGACTCGGTGGGCGACAGCACGTTCCTTCCCGGTGAGGTAGTCGACAAGTTCGTCTTCCGCAAAGAGAACGAGCGGTTGAGCAACAGCATCAAGATCGCCAGCGTCGGCGACGTGACCGAGGTGGCGGAAGGCCAGATTCTTGACAAGAAAGAGCTGGCACGTGTCAATGAGAAAGTTGAGGCTTTGGGCGGGACCCCCGCCAAGGGCAAGAAACCCAAACCCGCCACGGCCAAGACGCTGTTGCTGGGCATCACCAAAGCCTCGCTCTGGTCCGACAGCTTCATCGCGGCCGCCAGTTTCCAAGAAACGACAAAGGTATTGACGGAAGCGGCGCTGGCGGGTAAAGTGGACGAATTGCACGGTTTGAAAGAGAATGTGATTCTGGGCCATCTGATTCCCGCAGGCACGGCCTTCAAGCCGCACCTGGAGATGAGGGTCAAGCACCTCGTCGAAGCCCCGGTTCCGAAGGAACTGGCGGGCGTCAGGCAGGAAAAAGAGGCTGAAGCCAAGGCCGAGTCCAAAATCCGGGAAGTGCTGGGTATTGAATAACGCTTTGTGGATGAGAATTGAGTAGACTATGCCGACGATCAACCAACTGGTCAGAAGTCCGAGAGCAGCATTAAAGAAGAAGAAACGAGTTTCCGATATCAGTGGCTCCCCCCAGGTTCGCGGCGTGTGCCTGATCGTCAGGACGCAGACCCCGAAGAAACCGAACTCCGCCTTGCGCAAGGTCGCTCGTGTTCGGCTGACCAGCGGTAAAGAAGTCACCGCTTACATTCCGGGCATCGACCACAACCTCCAGGAGCACAGCACCGTGCTGATCCGAGGCGGCCGCGTGAGAGACTTGCCGGGCGTTCGATACCATATCATCCGCGGCGTCTTGGATTGTGCCGGCGTGGCGAATCGTCGTCGGGGGCGCAGCAAGTACGGCGCCAAGAGACCCAAGTAATTCATTTGGTTCCCAGAGGACCGTTCCTAAGCAATAGAGACTGTTATGGCCAAGAAGTTTACAGCGTCCAGCGAAGTGTTGAGACCGGATTCGAAGTTCAATAGCAAGCTGGTTTCCAAGTTCATCAACTGTATGATGTGGGGCGGCAAGAAGAGCGCGGCCCAGAACGCCTTCTACGAGGCGATGGAGATCGTCGCCGAGAAGATCAAGGATGTTCCGCCTCTGGAGATCTTCGAGACCGCGATCAACAACGTCAAGCCGACTCTGGAAGTTCGCAGCAAGCGCGTCGGCGGCGCCAGTTATCAGGTTCCGATGCAGGTGAACCCCAAGCGTCAGCAGTCGCTGGCTTTCCGGTGGATTCTGGCATCCGCCCGGGGCAAGAAGGGAAAGCCCATGGCCCAGCGACTGGCGGCAGAGATCAGCGACGCCTACAACCGGACCGGCGGCGCAATGACGATGCGGGAAAATGTCCATCGCATGGCCGAGGCCAACAAGGCGTTTGCCCACTTCGCATGGTAAGTACCGGAATTCCACTGCCACGGTGATCTCTCGCGAGCCCGTGGCAGTTTTTTTATGGGCAGATTAGAGAACATACGAAATATCGGCATCATGGCGCACATTGATGCCGGCAAGACCACGGTCAGTGAGAGGATTCTCTACTACACCGGCAAGACCTACAAGATGGGCGAGGTCCACGATGGGACCGCCGTCATGGACTATCTTGAGGAAGAGCAGAAAAGGGGAATCACCATCACCTCCGCGGCCACGAAATGCCCCTGGAAGGGGTTCGAGATCAACCTGATCGACACCCCCGGGCATATCGATTTCACCGCGGAGGTCGAGCGGTCGCTGCGGGTTCTGGACGGCGCCGTGGCGGTCTTCGACAGCAGCGAGGGCGTGCAGGCGCAGAGCGAGACGGTGTGGCGCCAGGGCCAGAAGTACGGTCTTCCCTGTCTGTGCTTTATCAACAAGATGGATAAGACCGGCGCGGATTTCGAAATGAGTGTGGCCAGCATCCGCGAAAAGTTGCACGCCAATCCCGTTGCGGTCCAGATTCCGATGGGAGCCGAGGATTCTTTTGCGGGGATCATCGACCTGATCACGATGAAGGCGGTTTTCTATGAAGCCGCCGAGATGGGCGCGGTATTTACGGAAACCGAAATTCCCGCCGAATACCTGGAGAAAGCCGGAAAATATCGGACGCGGATGATCGAAGCGGCGGCCGAATACGACGAACATCTGATGGAGTTGTTCGTCAATGACCTGCCGGCCGACGAAGAGGCCATTCGAAGAGGCCTTCGCAAGGGAACGCTTGCCAATCGGGTGCATCCGGTGTTCGTCGGCTCGGCCCTTAAGTACATTGGTGTTCAGAGGCTTCTCGATGGTGTGGTCGCATATCTTCCATCCCCCCTGGACAAACCGGTGATCAAGGGACACAAGCCCGGCGACGAGAGCAAAGAGATCCCGGTCAAATGCGACCCCCAAGGCAGTCTGGTCGCCTTGGCCTTCAAAATTACCGGCGACACCCATGGGGACCTTTATTTTCTGCGGATCTACCAGGGCACGCTGAAGGCGGGAAGCCGGGTGTTGAACCCCAACCGAGACAAGAAGGAGAACATCACGCGGCTCTTCGAGATGCACGCGAACGAGCGAAAGTTGCGGGAGGAAGCCCGCGCCGGCGACATCGTCGCGGTTGTGGGCCTGCGCGAGACCCTGACCGGCGACACGCTATGCGACACGAAGAAACCCGTCATGCTGCCCAGCATCAGCTTCCCCCAGACAGTGATCACGATGTCGATCGAACCGAGATCGGCGGCCGAGAGAGCAAAACTGGGCGATGCCCTGGAGTCGCTGCGGCGCGAGGATCCGACGTTCTCGTACAAGATCGATCCCGACACCGGCCAGACGGTGATCAGCGGTATGGGTGAACTGCACCTGGAGATCCTCCAGCACAAGCTCGTCAAAGAAAAGAAGGTGGACGTCCGTGTCGGCAAGCCTCGCGTGGCCTACAAGGAGACCATCACTAAGACGGCCCGGGCGGAGGGAAAATTCGTCCACCAGTCCGGCGGCCGAGGCCAGTACGGCCATGTGGTCCTGGAGGTACAACCCCTGATGACGGCGGACGGTCACTGGGAGTCGAAGATCGGTTTCAGCGCTTCGGTTTCGCCCGATAAAATCCCCTTCGAATACATTGCTGCAGTCGAGCGAGGGGTTCGTGAGGCGGCCGGAAATGGTCCGCTGGCCGGCTACCTCGTGATCGGCGTCAAGGCCACGGTTGTGGACGGCTCTTACCATTCGGTCGATTCCTCCGATCTGGCCTTCGAGCAGGCGGCGGCGTTTGCGTTTGAGAAGGCGCTGAAAGAGGCCGGCCCGGTCCTTCTGGAACCGGTAATGCGGGTTCAGGTGTCAGTCCCGGACGCCTATTTCGGCGCGGTCCAAGCGGACCTGTTGTCCAAACGCGGCTTGATCAGCGATTGCCGGGTCCACGGCTCGGTTCGGATTGTGGATGCCCGAGTTCCGCTGGTGGAGTTGTTTGGGTATTCGAGCGACATCCGCAGTCTGACGGCCGGTCGCGGGAGTTTTACGATGGAACCTTTGAGTTACGAACAGGTCCCAGACCAAGTGGCCAAAGGGATTTTGTCCTGAGGCCGGGTGGAAATTTGAACAATTTTCGTTTTTTTTCTTTTCGCCGGGTTGACAGCTAACAGGGCACCTGATATTTCTAGTGTTTTTCAGCTGTAGCGAGCAACGTCAGGATGGCGTTGCGATACGTAGTTACGCTGTGGCATATCTGTCTTTGCCATCACGGATGGCACAACGGGTGTTCAGAGTAACACGGGGTGACGAAGTGGAAGGTGGCTTCGTCGGGGCCTGAGGGCAGGCGCCCCCCCCGAATTCTAAGGAAGGCCGGGTGGTCTTCGGCGCCCGCTGAGAAGTGTTGCGAAGGCGCCGGAGGGGCCCAGTTGCCCTTCCTGCCTTAATCAACAAGATGAGCGACATCGGCCGGCGTGGAAAACGTAGCCGTTGCGGGTCGGTCTGTCGCTATAAGAAATTGGTGATCGTGAATACTGTGCCTGGGTCAGGACGGCAACGTCCGGAGATCGGGCAGGCCCAATGGGGTCCCGAGGAGCAGAAATGGCTGCCGAAAGCGAAAAAATCAGGATCCGGATGGAAGCATACGACCACCGGACGCTGGATGCCTCCGCGAAGGAGATCGTCGAGCACGCCCGTCGGACGAACGCACGGGTCAGCGGCCCGGTGCCGTTGCCGACGCGGATCGAGAGATATACAGTGTTGCGGAGCCCGCATGTCGATAAGAAATCGCGCGAGCAATTCGAACTGCGGACGCACAAGCGGCTGATCGACATTCACGAGGCCAACGCCAGGACGGCCGAGGTGCTCAACCGACTCGTAGTGCCCGCAGGGGTGTTCGTTAAGATCAAGGCGTAAGGGCGTGGGACGTCAGCTATGACGATGTTGCTTGGCAAAAAAGTGGGGATGACCCAGGTGTACGACGAAGCGGGCCGGTTGATCCCGGTGACCGTGATTCAGGCAGGGCCGTGCACCGTCACACAAGTGAAGACCCTGGAGACCGACGGTTACAACGCCGTGCAGTTGGGCTTTGAGGACGTAAAGCCCTCGCGGCAGACGCAGGCGGACATCGGGCATGCCAAGAAGGCGGGCACGACCCCCAAGCGGTTTGTCCGCGAATGGCGGCTGCCCGCCAAAGCCGAGTCGCCGTACAAGGCGGGAGATTCGGTCACGGTCTCGGTGTTCGAGGGCATCAAATCGGTGGACGTTGTCGGCACCAGCAAGGGCAAGGGGTTTGCCGGTCCGATGAAACGCTACGGTTTCAAGGGCTTCCCGGCTTCGCACGGTACCGAGCGCAAGCACCGGGCGCCGGGGTCGATCTCGAGCCACGCGATGAATGCCGGAATGGGCGGCGGCCTCAAGAAGGGCAAGCGGATGGGCGGCCACATGGGCGATGTTCGGGTCACGAGTAAGAACCACCCTGTGATGGCGGTCGATACGGAGAACAATTTGCTGGTGGTCAAGGGTGCGATCCCGGGACCGTCCGGCGGATACTGCGTTGTCAAGAAGGCCAAGAGCCTGGGTGTATAGACTGGGTTGGGACATGATTGATTTAGCTGTATACAATACCAGCGGGCAGCAGGTGGACACGCTCAAGGTGGACGAGGCTGTATTGGGCGGTTGCGTTCGGTACGCGTTGCTCAAGCAGGCGATTGTGATGTACCACGCGAACAAGCGCGTAGGCACCGCGACGACCAAGAGCCGAGGCGTTGTGGCCGGTTCGACGAAGAAGATGTACCGGCAGAAGGGCACCGGAAACGCTCGTATGGGCAGCCGGCGGGCGGGCGGCAAGCGCGTCGGAGGCGGCATGACGTTCGCCAAGAAGCCCCGCGATTTCAGCCAGCAGATGCCGAAGAAGCAGCGGAAGCTCGCGAGAGATTCGGCGGTTCTGGCCAAGTTGCGACAGCAGAGTGTGGTCGTCGTGGACCGACTGGCGTTCGAGAAGCCCCGGACGAAGGACTTCGCGGGCGTTCTGAAGAACCTCAAGATCGACCGAAGCTGCCTAGTGGCGCTTCGCGACTACGACGAGAATGTGCACAAGTCGGCCCGGAATCTCCAGAGGGTCGATGTGATGCCGGTGGCGGATCTGAACGCCGCGGCGATCGTGAACCACAAGCAGATGCTGTTCACGAAGGATGCGATCCTCTCGTTTCTGGATCGCAGCGGCAAGGTCGAGGAAGAGGCGACGGCGTAAGACCGATCGCCCAAAAGTGTTGGCTCCGGTTTGATTCGAGTTACCGATGGATGATTACAGCGTGATAGTCCGGCCGATCGTCACTGAGCAGGGCATGCACTTTGCCAACGTCAAGGGCGCATACGCCTTCGAGGTGAACCCCAAGGCGAACAAGACGGAAATCAAAAACGCCGTGGAGCGGATCTACGGAGTCAAGGTCGACAAGGTCTGCACGGCGAACCGCGTCGGAAAGCCGCGGCGAAGAGGAAGAGTCATGGGCACTACGCCGGCCTGGAAGAAAGCGGTCGTGTACCTGCAACCTGATCATCACATTGATCTGTTCTGATCCGGCGGATCCTGGAAAGAGAAAGAGTATGGGCATTCGAATCTACAGACCGACAAGCGCAGGGCGGCGGAACAGCTCGGTGAACGATTACGCCGAGCTGACGACGGACAGGCCGGAAAAGACGCTCTGCAGGAGAATCGGCAAATCCGGCGGGCGGAACCACAGCGGAAAGACGACTGTGCGATTCCGGGGCGGCGGCGCCAGGCGGATCTACCGTCTGATCGATTTCAAGCGAAACAAGGATGGGGTGGCCGCCAAAGTGGCAACGATCGAGTACGATCCGAACCGGTCCTGTTTCATCTCGCTGCTCCAGTATGAGGACGGGGAGAAACGATACATTCTGGCGCCGATCGGCGTGACCGTCGGGGACACGCTCGAGAGCGGCCCGGTGTGTGAGCCCAAGACGGGCAACTGCATGCCTCTGGGGGCCATCCCGGCCGGGCTCGAAGTGCATAACATCGAGATGACCGCTGGACAGGGCGGCAAGCTGGTTCGCGGCGCCGGAAGCGCAGCGAGGATTGTGGCCAAAGAAGGCGACTGGGTTACCGTCGTGCTGCCCAGCGGCGAGATGCGGATGATCCGCAAGGAGTGTCGCGCGACCATCGGTCGTCTGAGCAATCCGGATCATCAGAACATCCGAATCGGCAAGGCGGGTCGGATGCGGCATCGCGGCAAACGACCACACGTGCGAGGCAAGGCCCAGAACCCGGTCGACCACCCGATGGGCGGCGGCGAAGGACGTTCCAACGGCGGACGTCATCCCTGTTCTCCGACCGGCCTGTTGGCCAAGGGCGGCAAGACGCGGAGTCCTCGCAAGACGAGCAACGCGAGGATTATTCGAAGACGCCGTAACACGACACAAGGGCAACTGGTGCTCTAGCGGCCGGGTGTAGACCGGCGCGTCGGTGGCAGCCAGCCCCGGGAGACGCTGAACGAGAGAAGACGATGGGAAGATCGCTGAAAAAAGGGCCGTTCGTAGACGAGAAGCTCCTGAGTAAGGTGGCCAAGCAGTCCGCCGCGGGCACGCGCGACCCGATCAAGACTTGGGCGCGCCGTTGCACGATCGTTCCGGAGTTTGTGGGATTCACCTTCATGGTCCACAACGGCAAGGTTTTCAATAAGGTGTTCGTGACCGAGGACATGGTAGGGCACAAGCTGGGCGAGTTTTCGCTGACCCGGACGTTCAAGGGGCACTCGAGCAAGAAGATCAAGTGACGCATGCGGGTTGACCCGGCAAAACAGAGGCCGGGGCGACCGAGCCTGAGGCATGGTTTATGTTAAGCGCTAGGAAACTGGTTGAAGTAGCGAAGGAAAAGGGCGTGACGGTTGAGGAGCTGGCCCGCAGCCTTGTGCACGGCAGCGTGAGCATGAAGGAGGCGGTGGCCGCGGTGAAGAACTGGCAGCGGGGGCTGTTTCGACCTTTGCCCAAGCCGGAGGACGTTCGACGGCTGGCCGAAACGCTGTCCGTTGAGCCGGTGGAGATCAGCGATTGGCATTCGTCCTACCAGTACGCGCCGATGTCGGCCCGCAAGGTTCGTTTGGTGACCGATCTGATCGTCGGTCGGCGGGTCCAGGACGCGATCGATACGCTGAAGTTCACGCGAAAGCGGGCGGCTCCGATGGTGGACAAAGTGCTCAAAGCGGCCATGGCCGACGCGGATGAGCAGCAGGCCGATGTGGATACGTTGGTTGTGAAGGAAGCGCGAGTGGACGAGGCCGGCATCCGGCTGGGGACCAAGCGGTGGATTCCGAAGGACCGGGGGCGGGCTCATCCGATTCGCAAGAAGGCTTGCCACATTCATGTGACCGTGGGCCTGGCGTGAAGAAGCAGAGCAAGAACGTGAACTGAGATACCGGACTATGGGTCAAAAAACATCTCCAATAGGGTTCAGAACGGGCGTGACGCTCGGTTGGCAGAGCACGTGGTTCGCGCCGAAGGCCAACTACGGCGACTTCCTTGTCGAGGACCAGAAGATTCGCGACTACATCGACCGCCGTTTCAATCGGCAAATGCCGAAGGGCGCTGTGGCCAAAGTTGAGATTATTCGGACTCGCAACGAGGTCAACGTAACGCTCCACAGCGGCCGGCCCGGCGTGGTCATCGGGCCCCGCGGCGGTGAGGTGGACAAGCTCCGCGAGGAACTCGAGGGACTGACGGGGCGCAAAGTGACTGTGAATGTCATCGAAATCAAAGAGCCCGATCTGAACGCTGCGCTGGTCGCCGAGGCGATTGCCGAACAGCTCGGCAAGCGAGCCTCCTTCCGTCGGACGATGAAGCAGTTCTGTGAGGCCGCGATGAACGCCGGCGCCAAGGGCGTGAAGATCACCTGTGCGGGGCGTCTGGCCGGATCGGAAATGGCTAGGACGGAGACGCAGAAGATGGGCAGTATCCCGCTGCATACGCTCGATGCGGACGTGGATTATGCCCAGGCCACCGCTCGTACGACGTACGGCGCGATCGGTATCAAGGTGTGGATCTACCGGGGGAAGTTCGGGGAGGTTCTAGAACCGTCCGAAAGCCGTCGTCGTCGTCCGCCTCAGCGGATGGGACCGGGCGGCGGTCGACCCGAAAGCCGAAGCGGGTCCGGCGGCCAGCCGTCGGATGTCAGCCAGAGCGATTCGGCGCCGGCACCGCAAATGGAAGGTCAGTCCTGAGCGAACAGACCCGGAAGGATAGAGAGGTATCTTATGGCGATGATGCCGAAGAGAGTCAAATATCGTAAGAGCCAGAGAGGCCGGATGAAGGGCAACGCCCAGCGCGGTAATTACGTCGCGTTCGGCGATTACGGTTTGCAGTCGCTGGAGATGAGCTGGGTGACCGCCAAGAACATTGAGGCCGGGCGCGTGGCTGCGACGCACTACCTGCATCGGGAAGGCAAAGTGTACATCCGAATTTTCCCGGCCAAACCGGTCAGCGGCAAGCCGCTCGAAACGCGTATGGGCAAGGGCAAGGGCGAGCCCGAGTACTGGGTTGCCCGCGTGCGGCCCGGCCAGATCTGCTTCGAGATCGGCGGCGTCAGCGAGGAAGTGGCCAAGCAGGCGTTGTCGCGAGTGGCACATAAGATGCCGGTTCGCTGCCGGCTGGTGAAACGCGGGCGTGCCGTCTGAGAGAGAGGACATCAAGTGAAAGCCAAGCAGTTGAGAGAAATGAGTCAGGATGAGCTGCAGACGACGCTGCAGGATCTTGAGAAGCGCCTGTTCGAGCTCCGGTCGCAGGCAGTGACGGAGAAGCTGGAGAACTCCAAGGCCATTATTAACGCCCGGCGGGACATCGCCCGGATCAAGACCGTTTTGCACCAGAAGAGCGCGTGAAGCGCTGGCGTTGCGAATCGCGGGAAGTCGCTGATATGGAATCGACCAAGAAGAACAAGACGCTGACGGGCACCGTCAGCAGCAAGAGCGGAATCAAGAGCCTTCGGGTGACGATCGATTATCGGGTCAAGCATCCGAAGTATGGAAAGTACATCCGTCGCAGGACGAAGTTGGCGGTTCATGACGAGTTGAACCAGTGCGCCGTCGGCGATGTTGTCGAGATCAGCGAGTCGCGTCCGTACAGCAAGACCAAGAGCTGGCGCGTGCTCCGCGTGCTGCAAAAGGGTGTCCAGGCCTAACCCCCTCATACGAGATGCAGAGATTATGATTCAGAACGAAACCATGTTAGATATCGCCGACAACTCCGGCGTCAAGTCGGCCCAATGCATTCACGTCGTGGGCAAGACCAGCGCCCGCGGGCAGTTCACTCGTGGTACGGCCAGCTTGGGCGATGTCGTGTGTGTGGCGATCAAGAAATCGCTTCCCACGTGTCAGTTGGACGACAAGAAGGTGCACAAGGCGGTGATCATCCGCACGACGGCGGCGGTGAAGCGGCCGGACGGAAGTTACGTGAAGTTCGACAAGAACGCTGCGGTGATGATCGACGGCGAGGGCAATCCGATCGGTACCCGCATCTTCGGGGCGGTCGCCCGCGAGCTTCGTGAGAAAAACTATATGAAAATCATCTCTCTGGCCGGCGAGGTTGTGTAAGGACGGTCGGAACGAGTCAGGATCCAGTTGGATACGAAGAGGCGGATAAATGGCCTTGCATGTAAAAAAAGGTGACACGGTGCAGATCATCGCCGGGGACCACAAGGGCAACACAGGAAAGGTCCTGCACGTCTACCCGGACAAGAATCTGGTGCTGGTTCAGGGGCAGAATATCGCCAAGAAACATGTTCGTCCGTCTCGGCGGAATCCGCAGGGCGGCCGGATCAGCGTGGAACAGCCCATCCATATCAGCAACGTGCTGCCGGTGAATCCCAAGACGTCCAAGGGGACGCGGGTGCGGTACGAGCTGACGGCCGACGGCGGCAAGAAACGCGTTGCCACGGACGGCACGGAATTGGGCGTCCTCAGGAAGGCGAAGAAGTAACGACAGCCGCGGGCTTGTGCGGCCCGGCGAAGAGCCGGTAGAATCGAGCAGAAATTATGGCGCGTTTGAAAGACCTGTATAAAACGAAGATCGTGCCCGCCCTGACGAAGGAGTTCGGGTACACGACGGTCATGGCGGTGCCCAAGGTGGAGAAAGTGGTGATCTCGATGGGCGTCGGAAGGGCCACGCAGGACAAGAAATACATCGAGCTGGCGCGTAAGGATCTGGCGACGATCAGCGGACAGATGCCGCTGGTGTGCAAGGCCAAGAAGAGCGTGTCGAACTTCAAGGTTCGCCAGGGCCAGGAGACGGGTCTGAAGGTGACCCTGCGCGGCGCGCGGATGTACGAGTTCATGGATCGCCTGATCAACCTGGCGATCCCGAGGGTTCGCGACTTTCGCGGCCTGGATCCGAACAGCTTCGACGGTCGGGGCAACTACTCGATGGGCCTGAGCGAACAGAGCGTTTTCCCGGAGATTAACCCCGCCAAGGTGGAATTCCAGCAGGGCATGAATATCACGTTCGCGACCACGGCCCGGACCGACGAGGAAGCACGCAGGCTGCTGTCCCTGTTCGGTATGCCCTTCCGGGGCCAAACCACGAGCAAGGCCATCGAATAGTCGCGGGCCCAGTCAGTACAGTGGAGTGCGTTGATGTCGACAAAGGCGTTAGAGCTGAAAGCGAAGAAGAAACAGAAGTTCCGCGTCAGGCAGTACACCCGCTGCGAACTGTGTGGTCGATCGCATGCCGTGTATCGCAAGTTCAAGATCTGCCGGCTTTGCTTCAGGAAACTGGCAAATGAAGGCAAGATCCCGGGCGTGAAGAAGGCAAGCTGGTGACATCTGGAGACGCGACGATCCGGAACCCGGAACGTGCAGGATAGGATACTATGAGTTGGAGCGATCCGATAGCTGACATGCTGACACGAATCCGCAACGCGACCCGCGCGGACAAGGCCACGGTCGATGTGAAGGCGTCGAAGGTGTGTCAGGGCATTGCGGAAGTCCTCAAGAGTGAAGGCTATATCGTGGGGTACGACCGCATCGACGACGGCAAGCAGGGGTTCCTGCGAATCACCCTCAAATATGACCCGGACGGGCAACCGGCCATCACCGAGATCCAGCGGATCAGCAAGCCGGGCTGTCGGAAGTATTCGTCCGTGGATGATCTGCCGGTTGTTCTGGGGGGGATGGGCATCACCATCGTGTCCACCAGTAAGGGAATTATCAGCGACCGTAGCTGCCGCGAGAGCAAAGTCGGTGGCGAGGTCCTTTGCACGGTATACTAATGAGTCGAATTGGTAACAAACCGGTTGACGTGCCCAAGGGGGTTAAGGTCGAACACGCGAACGGGATCGTAAAGGTCACCGGGCCGCTGGGGACGATGCAGTTGGCGTACGATCCGTGCCTGACGGTTAAGGTCGAGGACGGCAAGTCGGTGATCGTCACAAATCCGCAGCCGGAAGTTCGACGCAACAAAGAGCTTCATGGCACCACGCGGGCCCTGATCGCCAACATGATGGTCGGCGTCACGACCGGCTATCAGAAGAAGATGGAGATCTACGGTACCGGTTACAGCGTCAAGGAACAGGGTGGCAAGCTGGTGCTGACCGTCGGGTTCGCCCACGTGGTCGAGCTTCCGATCCCCAAGGGCGTGAAGGTGACGATCGAAGTGGCGGCCACGCGAGGCAACGAAGTGCCGGCCAAGTTCAGTCTTTCCGGCATTGACAAGTGCCTGGTCGCGCAGTTCGCCTCGGATATTCGCAAGGTGAAACCGCCCGAGCCGTACAAGGGCAAGGGCATCCGATACGCCGACGAGCATCTGCGCCGCAAGGTCGGCAAGGCGTTCGCTTCCGGCGGAGCGTAAAGAACAGAGAGTTCAGGAGAAGTCGCCCGATTCGTGCGGGCGCGGTTTGAACCGACGAAAACGTATGAAGACTGAGCAACACAAGAAAGCGGCGCTTCGCCGCAGACGTCACGTGCGAAAGAAGGTCAGTGGGACCCCGGACCGGCCGCGGTTGTCGGTCTTTCGGTCCAACCGCAATATCTACGCACAGTTGATTGATGACACCGCGGGCGTCACTTTGGTGTCGGCCAGTACGCAGATCAAGGCTCTGCGGGAGTTGTTGCCGAAGGCGGGCAACAAGAAGGCCGCCGAGGCGGTCGGCGAGCAGCTCGCCAAGAAGGCGCTGGACGTCGGCATCAAGTGCGTGTGCTTCGATCGAGGCCCGTACAAGTACCACGGGCGGATAAAAGCCCTTGCCGATGCGGCAAGAAAGGCAGGTCTGGCTTTCTAACGAAGGCCTTTTGAGACTGGGAGACGACAGTTGGCAGCAGAACCAGTGAGGACACCTGAATTCGAAGAGAAACCGTTGGAAGACACGGTTGTCAAGATCTATCGGTGCGCGAAGGTCGTGAAGGGCGGTCGGCGGTTCAGCTTCGCGGCGCTCGTCGTCGTGGGCGACCGCGCCGGCTCGGTCGGCATCGGCTACGGCAAGGCCAACGAAGTGCCCAACGCGGTCGAGAAAGGGATCAAAGACGCCAAGAAAGCGATGTACCGAATCCCGCTGGTCGGGAGCACGATCCCGCACCAGGTCATCGGCAAGTACAGGGCCACTCGCGTCATCCTGGCGCCGGCCAGCCCGGGAACGGGCGTAATCGCCGGGTCCAGTTCCCGCGCGGTTCTGGAGTACGCCGGAGTTCGCGACGCGTTGACGAAGGTCTATGGCAGCACGTCCGCCAAGAACGTCGTCAAAGCCACGATCAACGGCTTGTTGAAACTGCGAAGCAAAGAAACGGTCCAGGCTCTACGAGGCGTTGCACTTTCCTAATCGCAACCATGGCCAAGTGGGTGATCTGTAATGTTAAGTCATGAAATTACTTCCGTCGTAGGCAAACACAAAGCACGTAAGCGGGTCGGGCGCGGCCGGGGGTCGGGGCTCGGCAAGACCGCTGGACGCGGCAGCAAGGGCGCGTTGAGCCGGTCGGGCGCGAAGCGTTTCTCCCTTTACGAGGGGGGGGCCATTCCGCAGTTCCGCCATTTCCCGAAACGGGGCTTCAACAACAAGAACTTCGCGACCCGCTTTGAAGTGGTCAACATCTGCGAGCTCGAACGGTTCGACGACGGTGCAAAGGTCGGCGTGGAGCAGCTCTCCGCGGCCGGACTGATCGCCGGTTTGGCCAGCAAAGTCAAGATTCTCGGAGACGGGGAACTGACCAAGAAGCTCCAGGTGGTCGCGCACAAGTTCAGCAAAAGCGCCGAGCAGAAGATCACGGATTGTGGCGGTACCGCGACGAAACTGTCGATGGAAGTCAAGCCGATCAAACGCAAGCAGAAACAGCATGCTTAAGGGTCTCGTCGCCTCGCGGGGGATCGCCCGGGCGCGTGGCGTGTGGAGAACGATCCAGTGATTGGAACAATAGTCAATATCTTCAGGATCCAGGACCTACGGAACAAGATCTTGTTCACCGTGGCGTTGCTGGCGATCTACCGTGTCGGGTTCCATATTCAGATCCCCGGCTTCAACCAGGACGCCATCAAGGCGCTGGCCCAGTCCAGGAATACGGACAACCCGCTGGGTCGGGCCGCAGAGTACCTGCAGATCTTCACCGGGGGAACGCTGAGCCAGAGCAGTCTGTTCGGGCTGGGCATCATGCCGTACATCACGGCCTCGATCATCCTGATGCTGTTGGGTGAGGTGGTCCCGTCGCTCAAGAAGCTCCGCCAGGAAGGCCAGACCGGCTACAAGAAGATCCAGGAGTACACGCGCTACCTGACGGTGCTCATCTGCATCATCCAGGCGATCATGTATATTCAGATGATGACCCGTGGCGAACAGCAGATGATCTACGCGGGGATGGAGCGATGGGCCATCTTTTTGGGCGTGGTGGCCATGACCGCCGGCACGATCTTTCTGATGTGGCTCGGCGAGCAGATCGATGAGTACGGCATCGGCAACGGAATCAGCTTGATCATCATGGCGGGCATCATCGCCCGCATGCCGTGGGCGATGTATCAGTTGTTCACGCAGATGAACATTCGAGCCGGGGCGGAGGGGGGAATTTCGTTGCCGAAGGTTCTGTTCCTGGGAATCGCCTTCGTGGCCGTCGTGGCCGGCGCGATCCTGATCACGCAGGCCCAGCGCCGCATCCCGATCCAGCAGGCCAAGCAGATGCGCGGTCGGCGGATGTACGGGGGGGCTCGTCACTACCTGCCGCTGCGGGTCAATCACGGTGGCGTGATGCCCATCATCTTCGCCTCCAGCTTTATGATGTTCCCGCCCATTGTTGTGGATTACATCCACCGGGTATTTCCCAACTCTTGGTTGCTGGGCCGGATCGCCGGGGCGATGAGTCCGGGCGCATACACCTATAACATCTTGTACATGGCTTTGATCTTCCTGTTCGCGTATTTCTGGGTGACAGTGCAGTTCCAGCCTCGCGAAATGGCGAAAAATCTCCGCGACTCGGGCAGTTTCATCCCGGGACTCAGGCCGGGACGCAGGACGGCGGAGTATCTCGAAACGGTCATGACGCGCATCACGTATTATGGCGCCGCGTTCCTGGCGGCGATCTCGATCGTCCCGACCGTGATCGCACATGCCTTGAGTATTGACTGGCGGGTGACGACCTTCCTCGGAGGCACCGGCCTTCTGATCGTCGTCAGCGTCTCGCTCGACTTGGTCCAGAAGATCGAAGCGAACCTCCTGATGCGCAGCTACGAGGGATTCACATCTTCCGGCAGAATCAAGGGGGCGTACGCATGAGAATCGTCCTTCTGGGCGCACCGGGCGCGGGCAAAGGAACGCACTGCAAGCGGATTGCCGATCGGTACGGCATCCTGCACTTGTCCAGCGGGGACATTCTCCGCTGCGAGCGTGCGGCCGGATCGGAGTTGGGCAAGAAGGCGCAAACCTATATGGATGCAGGTGCCTTGGTTCCCGACGAGTTGATTGTGGAAATGATGAGCCAAGCGATGAAAAACGCCTCGTCCGGCTTTGTTCTCGACGGCTTTCCCAGGACCGTCAACCAAGCTCAAGTCCTGGACAAGGCCTTGGCCGTCAAGGGCGGTGGGATCGATGTCGTGATGAACCTGCTCGTGGATGACGGCATCGTTGTGTCTCGCATCACCGGGCGACGGAGCTGTCCGAAGTGCGGCGCGGTATATCACGTGAAGAACATGCCGCCTCGGGTGGAAGGGATCTGCGACAAGGACGGTGCGTATCTGGTTCAGCGTCCGGATGACACCGAGGAGGTGGTTCGCAACCGCCTGGAAACCTACTACCGGCAGACCAAACCGGTGGTGGATTACTACAAAGCCAGTCGGGCGGTTGACGACGTCGACGCCGGGGGCGACCCCGACGTGGTGGCGCAAGTGATCTTCCGCAAGCTGGACGGCTTGGCCGGCAAGAAAAAATAAATCGGCTGGCTGGCGGGATGATCCGCCGGCGGGTCGAACTTGAAGTCGTAGAATGGCTATAACGCTTCGCACCCGAAGAGAAATCGAACTGATGCGTCAGGCGGGAATCGTTGTAGCCGACGTTCTTTCAGAACTACAGAGAATTGCGGCGCCGGGGGTGACCACGGGGCATTTGAACCGAGTGGCCCTGGAGATGACGGCCCAAGCCGGTGCCGAGGCGCTCTTCAAGGGTGTTCGGAGTCCGCATGCCACAAGGCCGTTCCCCGGGGCGATATGCGCCTCGGTTAACGACGAGGTGGTCCACGGAATTCCGTCGGAATCGGTTTTCCTTCGGGAGGGCGACATTCTGAGCATCGATTTCGGAGTGCGTCTGAACGGCTACTGCGGGGACTCCGCCCTGACCGTGGCGATCGGCAGCGTCTCCGAAACCCACCGTCGGTTGATGGACGTGACCCGGGAAGCGCTCGACATCGCGATTTCGATGTCCCGCCCGGGCGTGAAGTGGAGCCAGGTTGCCGCTCGCATGCAGAAACATGCCGAATCGGCTGGCTTTTCGGTGGTTCGGGACTTCGTCGGACACGGCATCGGCACGCGGATGCACGAGGACCCCAAGGTCCCCAATTTCGTCAGTCGGGACCTCCTGGAGGACGACATTCTGCTGACCGAAGGCATGGTACTGGCGGTTGAGCCGATGATCAACGCCGGAGGGTACGGCGTCCGGACGCTGGGAAATGGCTGGACGGTCGTGACGAAAGATGGTAAATTTTCGGCTCATTTCGAGCATACGATAGCCATCGTGAAGGGTGGCTGTGACGTTCTGACAAGACGACGGTAACGTTGATGGCGAAGAAAGATTCGATACGGCTGCAGGCAAAGGTCGTCGAGGCTCTGCCGAACGCCATGTTCAGGGTGGAATTGGAGAACGGGCACAAGGTCCTGGCGCACGTCTCCGGAAAAATGCGCATGAACTTCATCCGTATTCTTCCGGGCGATCTGGTGACGGTGGAGATGTCGCCGTACGACCTGACCCGCGGACGAATCGTATTGCGACATTGAGATCGGGTCCGGCCGGACGAATGACTCCGAGGCGGGCCGTGCGTATGCGTGGAAACGATTATGAAGGTAAGAAGCTCCGTCAAACGAATTTGTGAGAACTGTAAGATCGTTCGCCGCAAGGGCGTCGTGCGGGTCATTTGCTCGAACCCCCGGCACAAACAGCGACAGGGGTGATTGTGTGCTGTGTGGGCGACGGACGAATCGGGTCACAAGGGCACAGAGAGGACGCTTAATTTATGCCGCGTATAGTTGGTGTTGATATTCCGGACAACAAGTCGATCTGGATTTCGCTGACCTACATCCCGGGGATCGGTCAGCACACGTCCGAGCTGATTCTCAAAGAAGCCGGGATCGAGAAGATGACCAAGGCGAACAAGCTCAGCGAAGACGAGCTCAGCCGGATCACTCAGATCATCGACCGCAACTACGTTGTCGGCGGTCAGCTTCGCAGGCAGGTCGCCCAGAACATCGCGCGGCTTCGCGACATCGCATGCTACCGGGGCATCCGGCACCGAAGAGGCTTGCCGGTCCGCGGCCAGCATACGCAGAGCAATGCGCGCACCCGCAAGGGGCCGCGAAAGACCGTCGCCGGCAAGAAGGGCGTGAAGGAGCAGCGAGGTTGACCGACGCCGAGGCGACGCGGGAGCAACGGGAATCGTTTATCGGGGCGTTGGACGCCGGGGTACGAGAACAAAGAGAAGGCAAATGGCAAAAAGCGCAAAACGAAAAGTCAGAAAGAATGTGGCGCGAGCGATCGTCCACATCAAGGCGACGTTCAACAACACGCTGATTACGATTACGGACATGGACGGCGCCGCGATCTGTTCGAGTTCGGCAGGCTGCGTGGGTTTCAAGGGATCCCGCAAGAGCACGCCGTTCGCCGCTCAGCAGGCGGCCCAGAACTGCGCCAACGCCGCCATGCGAAGCGGCGTGCGGGAAGTGGAGATTCGAGTCAAGGGGCCCGGCGCCGGACGGGAATCCGCGATCTCCGCGCTTCAGGCGGCAGGGTTGCGGATCGCCTCGATCGAGGATGTGACGCCGCTGCCGCATAATGGTTGCCGACCGCCGAAACGTAGACGTGTTTAGGACTCCGGGAAGTTCACAGGAGATCGATTGATATGGGACGTTATACAGGTCCATCCTGCAGGATTTGTCGCCGAGAGGGGATGAAATTGTTCCTCAAAGGCACCAAGTGTGAAACCGCCAAATGTCAGGTCGAAAGAAGACAACGAAGTCTGGCTCCCGGCATGCACGGCTGGCGGAAGGGACGTCTGAGCGAATACGGCGTCCGGCTTCGCGAGAAGCAGAAGATCAAGAGGTATTACGGGGTTTACGAACGACAGTTCATGCGGATGTTCCACGAGGCCTCCAGGCTCCCCGGGAACACGGGCGAGAACCTGCTGCAACTGCTGGAGCGACGTCTGGACAACGTGGTTTATAAGCTGAATTTCGCCGCGTCCCGCAAGGCCGCCCGGCAACTGATCACGCACGGTCATATCCGCATCAACGGCCGGAAGGTCGATATCGCCGACTATATCATGAAGATCGGTGACAAGATCACCGTCAAGGACTCGGAGAAGAGCCTCAAGCGCGTCAAAGAACAGCTTGAGAGCAATCCGAACTTTACCACCCAAGGCTGGCTCCAACTGGATCGGGAGAAACCTGCCGCCACCGTCGTGGCGCTGCCGACCCGCCCGGATGTGCAGATCCCGGTGGAAGAGCAGTTGGTGGTGGAATTCTGTTCGAGGTAATGTTGAGCTGGGAAACGCAAATGCGGAATCAGGACATCACAGTGACGGATGGCGGGAGTTCTGCTTTCGGCGGTGTGCTTAGGGATGGATGTTCAGATCGGAGGCCTGTATGCGAGTGACTTGGCGCGGTTTGGAGTTGCCGACTCGTGTGGAAAAAGATGCTGGTGTATCGACTGACCGATACAGCCGGTTTTTCATTGAGCCTTTCGAACGGGGCTTCGGCACCACGGTCGGCAACAGTCTTCGACGCGTGCTCTTGTCCTCGTTGGAAGGAAGCGCGGTCACCTCGATCAAGATCGCGGGCGTCGAGCATGAGTTCACGTCGATCCGCGGCGTCATCGAGGACGCCACCGACATCGTGTTGAACGTCAAGAGCCTGGTGATTCGTCTGACGGGCGACGGTCCCAAGACGATGAAGGTCACCGCGAACAAGGCGGGTGTGGTCACCGCAGCCCAGATCGTCGCCGACCCGGCGATCGAGGTCATCAGTAAGGACGTTGTTCTGGCGACTTTGACCGAGGACGTCACGTTTGACATGGAAATGGTGGTTGAAAACGGCCGCGGATACGTCCCGGTGGCCGATCGAATCTCCGACGCCGATCGATTCGAGCAGGAGATCGGATGGATCCATCTGGATGCGGTGTACTCCCCCGTCACTCGCGTGCGGTACATGACCGAGAACACCCGTGTCGGCCAACGAACGAACTATGACAAGCTGATTATGGAGATCTGGACAAACGGAACGATCAGCCCGGAAATGGCGCTGGTCGAGGCCGCCAAGATTCTGCGGAAGCACATCAACCCGTTCGTGCAATACTTCGAGCTCGGTGAAGAAACGGTCGCCGGAGAACTGCCGGCGGAAGTGCCGGAGAAACAGGTGGACCAGGAGCTGGAAGCCAAGCTCAACACGCCGATCCAGGAACTGGAGTTGTCCGTGCGGGCCAGCAACTGCCTGGAGTCGGTGAAAGTCGAAACCGTTCGCCAGCTCGTGCAGATGACGGATGCGGACCTGTTGAAGATCCGCAACTTCGGAAAGACTTCGTTGCGTGAAATCAAGCGCAAGCTCGCCGACATTGGGCTGTCGCTTGGCATGAAAGACGTCGGCAAGCCGGCCGAAAGCTGAAGACCCTGCAGCGCGTCTGTCGCGTTAAAGATGCCGGGCGGATTTGGGAATCTGGATAGAAAAGGTAGTTGAAGATATGCGTCATAGAGTTGCAGGACGCCAGTTGAGTAGGAACACGGCACACCGCCGCTCGTTGCGTCGGAATATGGCCCAGTCACTGATCGAACACGAGACGATCTCGACGACCGTTCAGAAGGCCAAGGAGATCAAGCCGTTCGTCGAGCGGCTGATCACGTTGGCCAAAAAGGGCAAGCTCGAACACAGACGCCGCGCCATCTCGTTGCTGGGTAACCGCAGCATCATCGCCTACGAAGACGGCGAACCCGTAAAGAAGGGAACCATCGTGGGCAAGCTTTTCAGCGAGCTGGGGCCTCGCTACTTGGATCGTCAGGGCGGATACACGAGGATTGTCAAACTGTCCTTGCGACGGTTGGGCGACAACGGTGAACTCGTTCTGCTCCAGCTTCTCGGCGCCGATGAGCCGCTCAAGAGACCGCGACGGGGTGCGTCGAAACGCCGAGCCCGCAGAAGAGTCAAGGCCTCCGGCCAGGCGGCGACGACGGCTCCCGCTGCGGCGCAGACCGCACCTGAAGAGTCGGCAACGCAGGCCCCTGAAACTGTGGCAGAGCCGGCGGGCGAGCCGGAGAAGCAGTCATAAGCAGGTCGGACGCGTTTCGACGCTGGCGGTGAGACGACGACATGGACGGTTGCATATTCTGCAAAGTGGCTGCTGGTGAAATCCCGGCGGCCAAGGTGTACGAGGATGACGCGGTGGTGGCCTTTCTGGATATCGGTCCGATCAGTGACGGTCACACCTTGGTGATCCCCAGGCAGCATTGCACGAAGGTGGAGGAATGCCCTTCCGAAATCCTGTCAGCCGTGGCGTCGCGTCTGGGCAGGATTGCCAAGGCGGTCGTCAAAGCGATGGATGCCGACGGATACAATTTGTTGTCGAACAACGGCTCGGCGGCCGGGCAGGTTGTCGAGCATCTGCACTTTCACATCATCCCGAGAAAGACCGGGGATGGCGTCCTGACCCACTGGCCTTCGTACAAATACGCCAAGGGGCGAATGGACGAGATCGCCGCGAGGATTCGCGCAAACTTCTGACGCACGATTTCTCGAGGGCAAGCCGATTTTTCACAAGCAGACAATTGAACAGGTGGTGGCCACAAGCGTATAATACCACCATTGACCGCGGGGTAGAGCAGTCTGGTAGCTCGTCGGGCCCATAACCCGGAGGTCGGAGGTTCGAATCCTCCCCCCGCTATTATGGATAAGTCTAGCAGGAACAGGCACTTGCGTCGGTTCCTGCTTTTTTTATGCGCGGCCTATTTGGCGTTAGTGTAGCCAAATTGTAGCCGTGTCTGCAACGCAGGGGGCAGGATCCGATGCTTTCTCGGCCGCCGGGGCCGGAAAGGAGTGGATCCATGGCTAGCATCTACAGACGGGGGAACGTGTGGTGGGTGAAATTTCACCTCAAGGGTGTGCGGATCCAGCAGTCCCTCAACACCACGCACGAACGGGTGGCCCAAGCGAGAAAATCGCAGATCGAATATCGTCTCGCCACTGGGACACTGGTCATGCCCTCCGAGACATCGGTCGGTGATTTCCTGGAGGGATTCTGTCAGTACCTCAGAGGCACTCGAACGCGGAAGTCCTACAAGAACGACATCTCCTATTTGAGGATTTTCTTCGGACCTGTTTGCCCTTCAACCGGAGAATACATGCAACCGAAGCAAGGTGCTTCGCAAGGAACGCCCGAACGGGGCCGAACGTCCGCCGGGACAAGTTCTCTGCGAACCGGCGAGAGCCAGACCAAACGTCAACACCGAAAGCAAGGACTTGACAAACACCGTTCCGATGTCGACGATAACATCGTCAGCCCAACAACTGAGTTACTGAGCCGACCAGAGGACTTGTCCAATTCCCGCTGAACCAACACGGAGCCCCCGTCGACGGAACTCGCCCCGGTGTCGTTTGACGATCCAGCCCAAGACCGGACCCTGCACTATGAGTTGCCTCATGGGGAGGAGTGATGAAGCGGGTCAGAAGGAACGTTCAGATGGCCAGCGCAGATCTCTTGAGCGACACGGGCTTGGAGTCCACGGAATTACGGCTGATTGGCTTGGCCGGCGGCAGTGAGATCGAGTGTCACCACCGCGGCCAGCGTTGCCTGTACGGTCATGGCCGCGTTCTCCATGTCACAGCTTTCCGGAATGTCGCCCTCGGCGTGATAGTTGGGATCGCCATAGGGCCATGATCCGATGTTGATGACCGCCGCGGGGTAGCCCGCCAGGACAAACGAGCCATCGTCATCGCCGGGGCCCGATCTCTCTGCGGTCCGATGTTCCAAGCCGATCGCGTATCGCGCGTTCACCTCGCCCATCAGATCGGCCAAACGCTTGCCTTCGGATTTTGTGTAAGCAGTCACGTTGGTCTTCTTACCGGCCGCGGTCTCCTCGGCCGTCTTGGCTCCGATGCCGTCGAGGTTGAAGACAGCGACGATGTCGTCGCCGTGGGCCTTGGCCTCCTGGGCAGCGGTCTTGCTGGTCCAGGGCGTGTGTTCTTCATTGCACAAGAGAAATCGGATGGTGCTCTCGGAGGGGTATTCTGCGAGGACGCGCGCCATCTCCAGCACACCCGCGGTCCCGATCGCGTTGTCGTTGGCCCCCGGCGAGTCGATCCAGCTTTGCGAGTCCTTGTGGGCGAGCACGAGGATGATCTGATCCGGTCGCGAGCGGCCCTTCTTCTCGGCGTAGAGGTTGTAAGCTGTGTACCACGGGTCCTCGGGTTTGGGAGGAGAATACTGTGCATGCTTGGGTTTGCTTGGGTCCCGACGAAAGGCCTGCACCTGGACGGGCTCTCGCTCGACATGATACCCCCACGCCTGCAACTTGTCGGCAAGGTAATCGTCGGCCTCGTGGAGGGTGTTCTTCTCATGGCCTGGCAGGGTCAGGTTCAACTTGCGATAGGGCAGCGGATCCTTGGCGAGATAGAAGACGTGCTTCGAGATGCGCTCGCGATCGACGGTTTTGATGAGACGATGTATGACTGCATCGGTTTTGTCAGCGTTCTCGCGTCCCTCGCGGCTGGCCCCGACAGCCTGGAGATGGCGCGCCTCAAGACGGGCGTTGACCTCGGTCATGCTCTGGACCAGGGTATCCCAGGGGCGGTCATCGATTGTGACCAGGCCGTAGTTGGAGTTCTCCCCATCGAAGCGTCCCTCCTTCGGCTGATCGGCATGCTCGAACCAGTGGAAGCCGACCATAAAGGGCAGATCGATCAGACCGTGGACGTATCGTGTGAACCCCTCGGCTCGGTCCTGCTGGGTTGCGACTGCTCGCCCGGCGCCTTTGGTGTTAGGAAGGCCGGAGTCCATCGCCTTGAAGCTGAACTCGGTCAGCATGATCGGCCGGCCCGTCAGCCGATGGATATTCTGGAGAGTCTCCACCGGTGCGGTCTGCCCATAGTCGTTGAAACTGACCACGTCCACGGAATCCCTTAAGCCGCGGAGCACCGGGTCCGGCGCCTGTCCCGCGAACCGGCAACCCAGGATGAGGTGGTGCGGGTCGGCCTTGCGGATGGCACTCTTGCAGGTCGCGAAGTAGCGTCGCGCCACGACCTCCTGCCATGCAGCCTGATCCTCGCGGACCTTTTCTCCCGTACTCTGTTCCCGGCCGGTCAGGTCCTCCCATCGCGCGACGTTTATGCCCCAGGCTCGGTTGAGCGAGGCGACGTCGCCATAGCGCTGTCGAAGAAACTCCAGCACGGCGATCCTGCCCGCCGAGTCCGACGGGAAACGCAGGTACTCCTCCAGCAGGCTCACCTTGCTTCTCCAGTCCGCTCCCCAGCGCAGTTCGTTGTCGGTGAAATAGCCAACCAGCCACGGGTCGTCGGCATGCGGCCCGCACAGTTGCCGGCAAACCGCCTCCATCTTCTCTTCGAAATCGCTGGAGAAGAAATCACCGACGGCGCCTTTAAACCAGTCGGCGCCCGCCCGCGTGGCGAGATTCAGGTTCATTGTGTACGGCATGTTCTGTGTAAAGGTGCTGGGGCTCGACCACGAGCCGAGCGTGTTGAAGCCCCAACCGCGTAACCGCTTGACGACCGAGGCAGCCCAGGCCTGTTCCGAGCCGTACTTCTTCTGCACGGCACGCTCGTAAGGCGAATAGCCGAGCGTGGGGGCATTGTCCGCACGGAAGCTCACGTGATTGACGCCCTTGGAGAGGAATGCATGGCCTTGCGGGGTGACCAGCCACCAAATGCCGTCTCGTTCACGGACTGCGAAGAAACCGGTGGCTTCGAACGAGAGGTTCTTCCAGCCCCCATAGGGGTCTCGATCGGTCGGATCGGCCGGTCCCTGTGCGAAGGAGACAGGAAACGCCAGGCAGCTCAAGATCAGATAGGCTAATGCAGTGCTCCTCATTGTCCGATATCCTCCTTTTGCCGCGCTCCAAACCACGTGTCCACCTTTTGATTCACCCCTGCTGGTTCCCGCAGCTCACGGGCTTCCACGCCTGACTCGCCGACTTACCGCCAAGCACCTATGATTTCGTCGTTCTGCGGAATCGCATGGAACAATCGTTCAGGTAGTCTCGTGCGGTAGCCAGATTCGAGGCCATCACCTCGGTCCCCGGATGCCCGAGCAATCTCATACCGGAAAGTGCCCGGGCCGTGCGCATCTTCGCACATGATACTCGAGTCAGTACTCCTTCGTAATCCCGGGTTGTGGCGGCGCGTACAGACCGTCAGGACCCGCATGAATGGGGGCGGGTGTTTCGAAGGTCATGCGGTCGATGTCCGCCACGAACTGGAACTGCGAATTCATCGCCTGGTCCCAGGTGATGAACTGGCCGGAGTGTGTCGCCATGCGGCCCATCAGCGCGGCTACATCCGCCTCTCCGGCCCGGCGGGCTTCGTTGTGCGGCTTGTCCTGACGAATCGCATCCAGCAATCGCTGCCACTCGACCACGTACGGGTTGGGATCACGGCCGGCAAACTCCCAGAGCAGATTGTCCTGCGTCATCTTGTGGCCTTTGTAGATCTGCGGCCTGGGCTCACCCAGGGTGGCCATCAGCACGGCCGAGCCCTTGGAGCCGTGAGCGTAGTCGGAATACGTCTCCCAGCAGTTGTGCATGTGCCGCGAGAAGGTGAACAGTTTCGTGCCGTCGGCGAAGGTGTACTCCACAGTGTAGTGGTCGAACTGGCTGCCCGCCTGTTCGAAGCACCGACCGCCCATGCCCTGGGCCGAGACGGGCCAAGCGCCTTTCGTCCAGCAAGCCACGTCGATGTTGTGGCAGTGCCAGTCGATGTAGAACCCGGACGAGACCCAGGTGAAGCTGTTCGGGTATCGAAGTTGAAAGATCAGTTCATTCGTGTCCTTGGGCAACGGCGGGCATTGAACGGGTCCGTGCACGCGGTAGATCCGCAAGGTATGCACGTCGCCGATGGCCCCATCGTGGATGCGTTGGATCGTCTCTTGCCTGGCTTTGGAGTGACGCCACATGAAACCGACGCCGACCTTCAGTCCCTTCTGTTCGGACAGCTCTGCGGCCTTGAGCCAACGTCGAACGGCCGGAGCATCGGTGGCAAATGACTTTTCCGCAAAGACATTGACCCCCTTGCTGACCGCGTACTCGAAGTGCAGGGGGCGAAAAGCGGCGTGCGTGGTCAGCAGCACCACATCTCCGGGATTCAAGCAGTCGATAGCCTTCTTGTACGCATCGAACCCGACGAACTGTCGTTCCGGCGGGACGTCGACCTTATCGGCATGCGCCTCCTTGAGATTCTTGAGGCTGCTTTGTGTGCGATCCTGGAAGAGGTCCGCCACGGCATAGAGTTTTACCGGTCCACCCGTCGTCGCAAAGGCATCGGCAACGGCCCCCGTTCCTCGGCCTCCGCAACCGACGAGGGCCAGCTTGATCGGGGCCCCTTCGGCGGCATACATGCGAGGGACAATTCCCGCCAAAAGGGCCGAGGAAGTGGTCATCCGGCCGGACAGTTTCAGGAATTCCCTCCGAGAGGTTGACTTGGCACCGTTCGAGGCATTCATCGTCGACTCCTTTGACAGCAGTTGGGAGGCAATCGCATGGTAGCACAATCGCGACGTTCGGGCAAGCCCGTATAAAAAGGTCCTCTTGAGAATTTCGGGGGTGTCCGTACACTGCGGGCGAAACCGTGTGGCTGGAGAGTCGCGGAGGGGTATCGGATGATCTGCCGGCGTCCTTCGTGTATGGAAGCGTCAAGAAAGAGGTATGTGAAAAACGCAGGGGGAGGTAGAATGCCACTGTGGTTGCAGGGCCGACCGTGTCCGTTGATTGATGCGACGAACAGATACGCTGCGACTGTGCGTCGCCGGCCGAAAGTGCGTGGGAAGAGCGTATTGTGAAAGGAGGCTGACGATGAGCGCCTATCGAACTTCTTCGAGTGTTTCGTCTCAAGGGATCAGCCGGCGGGACTTTCTGACTGCCGGCTGTCTGGCCGCCTCTGCGGTGGGAGTCGGAGATCTGGCCGCTCCGCTTTCCGGTGGACAAACCCCTGGACCGGAGGGGGGCCCGGATATCGATCCGGGGTACATCGGGCCGCAGTTCTTTGATGAGCGGGAACAACAGGCGTTGCGGGAGGTCCTGGAATCCGGATCGCCGTTCCGTTACTGGGGACCGGGTACACCCAACAAGGTACTGCGATTTGAGGAGGCGTTTGCCAAGTACATGGGCGTTCGCTTCGCGCTGGGGGTGACCTCCGGCACCGCGGCTCTCGATTGTGCGGTGGCGGGTCTCGGCATCGGGCCCGGCGATGAAGTGATCGTGCCGGCCTACACCTGGTGGTCGGATTATACGTGCGTGGTCCACGCCGGGGCGTTGCCGGTGTTTGCCGATATTGACCGCTCTTTCAATCTCGATCCGAAGGATTTCGAGAGAAAGATCACCCCGCGGACGAAGGCGGTGATCGCGGTCCACCTGCTCGGCGGGCCCTGTGATCTGGACCCTATCCTGGAGATCGCCCGCAAACATAAGATCGCGGTTCTGGAGGACGCCGCCCAGTGCGTCGGCGGTTCGTACCGGGGAAGGAAACTCGGCTCGCTCGGCGACGTGGGCATCTACAGCTTTCAGATCAATAAGATGATCACTTCGGGCGAGGGGGGGGCGGTGGTGACGAGCGATCCGGCGATTTATGAGCGGGCCGTGCGGTTCCACGACATGGGCGCCATCCGCCAGCCGTTTTCCGGTCGCATCGGATCGAGCCAGTTAAAGACCTTTGCCGGCGAGAACTTCCGGATGAACGAGTTCACCGGCGCGGTGCTCGGCGCGCAGTTGACGAAGCTGGACTCCATGATCGCGCAGTTGCGGCACCACGCGGCGGCCGTCTACGAGGGCATCAAAGGCATCGACGGCATCCGCCTTCGGCAGCGGCCTGATCCGGCGGGCGATATCGGCTATTGCGTCGGCTTCGAAATGAAAGACAAGGCAACTCGCGACCGCTGCATTCAGGAACTTCGGGGGCGGAAGGTCCCGGCGTCCACCCTCACCGGTTCGGTTCTGCTGCCCATTGAGGAATCCGTCATCAACAAGCGGACCCGACACCCGAATTGGCCCTCGTTCAACAGTCCGGAAGGCAAAAGCATTCAGTATGGCCCGGAGACTTGCCGACAGACCCTGGACATTTTCGACCGATTCGTTCAGGTCCGCATGGGAGCCAAGTACACCGAGAAGATCGACGCCCACATCATCGATGCGATCCGCCGTGTCCACGACGCTGTCGCGTGATGTCCCCTTGAAGAAGGTCGAGGTCAATAGGCGGTATAGTCGGGAACGATGTCACTCGAATAAGGAAGATGCCATGCGAGAGATGACGCGAGCCGTTGTGATTGCCACGATTGGCCTTCTGAGCGTTGGTTGCACAACACAACAAGGCCCCCAGCCGACCGCAAGTTAGGCCCCGGGGGTACTACGTGCACACCATAGGCTCAAGTCCACTCCCCCGGGTTATGCGGGTATGGTGATTGGAATGCAACGGAGTCCTGCTGGCGTTCTCAAGGGGAATGGGTCGTTCTCTTGGCGAACCGGGCGTACATCTTCTTCTGCCAACTGAACCCCCTGGCTGCAGCCGGGGATTCCGGGTCAAAAGGCTTGTATTTCCCCCACTTCGCGCCCAAAATAGACCTATCTGAGGAGCCCAAACGGTGAGGAATCGGCATGAGTGATGTGACACACATCTTGAATGCCATCGAACGGGGGGATGCCAAGGCTACAGATGAACTTCTGCCTTTGGTCTATGAGGAGCTCCGCATTCTCGCCGCACAAAAGTTGTTCCATGAACCCCCCGGACAGACGCTCCAGGCGACGGCGCTGGTTCATGAGGCCTACCTGCGTCTGGTCGGAAGCACGCCGCAGAGCTGGGAGAACCGCGGCCACTTCTTCGCAGCCGCCGCGGAGGCCATGCGTAGGATTCTTGTGGAGAACGCTCGCCATAAGAAGAGTCTCAAGCACGGCGGCCGCCTCCAGCCGGTGGACTTGGTCGAGTCCCTCGCGGTGGACGACGCATCGCCGCCAGAAGAGATGCTGGCGCTGGATGAGGCCCTGGCCAAACTCGCCCAGCAAGACCCGACCAAGGCCGAACTGGTCAAACTCCGCTATTTCGCCGGCCTGACAATCGAGCAGGCGGCGAAGGCCCTGGACATCTCCCACGCCACCGCCGAACGGTACTGGGACTACGCCCGCTCATGGCTGCGCGTGGAACTCGGACAAATCGACACAATCGGCGACCGCTGAGCCGAAGTTTCTTCATTTTCCGTGAGGGACTTGGCCACGCCTTCTCGCATTGAATAGTGAAAGGAGCCGTCGTGTCCACTGAACCCAGGACAACCGAAGAGGCGATTTACTACGAAGCCCTTGGCAAGACCCCGTCTGAGCGGGAGGCCTACCTCCAGGCGGTGTGCGGCGACAACGCCCCTCTGCTGGCCCGCGTCCAGACGCTGCTGAAGGCCCACGCCATCCAAGACGGTTTCCTGGAATCGACACCGTGGGATCGGGCTGTCGAGCCAGCCGAGTTTGTGGTTACTGAAGCCCCAGGAACTGTCATCGGCCGGTACAAGCTCCTGGAGAAGATCGGGGAAGGGGGGATGGCTGTTGTTTACATGGCTGAGCAGGAGCGGCCGATCCGGCGCAGGGTCGCCCTCAAGATCATCAAGTTGGGCATGGATACCCGGCAGGTGATCGCCCGTTTTGAGGCTGAGAGGCAGGCTTTGGCGATGATGGACCATCCCAATATCGCCAAGGTCCTGGACGCCGGGGCGACCGAGACTGGACGACCCTACTTCGTCATGGAACTGGTCCAGGGTGTCTCGATCACAGAGTATTGCGATAGGAATAACCTGAGTACGAAGGACCGATTGGCTTTGTTTGTTCAGGTCTGCCACGCCGTTCAGCATGCCCACCAGAAGGGGATTATCCACCGCGATATCAAGCCTTCGAACGTCATGGTCACGCACCATGACGGCAAGCCCGTGCCCAAGGTCATCGACTTCGGCATCGCCAAGGCCACCAACCAACGGTTGACGGAAAAGACGCTCTTCACCCGTTACGCCCACCTGATCGGCACTCCGGCCTACATGAGCCCAGAACAGGCCGAGCTGAGCGATCTCGATATCGATACCCGCTCGGACATCTACTCGCTGGGAGTCCTGCTCTACGAACTGCTCACCGGCACCACGCCCTTCAGCGAGGAGGAACTCCGCAAGGCCGGCTATATCGAGATGCAGCGGGTCATCCGGGAGCAGGAGCCGGTCAAGCCTTCGACGCGGATTCGGACCGCTCACGTAGCCCAGCCGCCCCCGGCTGGGGGAACTGGGATCACCGCCGAGGGTGGGGGTGCCACAGGTGTGCCCCGCACGCCCTATCAGCAGGTCCGAGGCGATCTGGACTGGATCGTGATGAAGACCCTCGAAAAGGACCGTTCCCGGCGGTATGACACCGCCTCCGGCCTGGCCGAGGACATCCGGCGGCATCTGGAGCATGAGCCCGTCCTGGCGCGAGGTCCCGGCGTGGCGTATCGCGTAGAGAAATTCCTCCGCAGGCATCGAGTGCAAATGGCGGCCATTCTGGCAATTGTGGTGGTGGCTGTCGCCGGGAGCATCATGTTGTCCATGTGGAATCGCGACCGGGTCCAACTGGCGGAGGCAGAAGGCTTCAAGCACCGGAATATCCTGTCCCAGGCCCGTGAGCAGTACGCCAAGGCCGAACGAGAAGCGGCCCTGGCGACGATCAACCCGATCCGCGAGAGCAAACACGTTGGGCTAGAGGCTCGGCTTCTTCAAGCAACCATCCTCGTGGACAATCGCCAACCTGAAGAGGCGATGGCCGTGCTGGGCAATCTGCTCGATGAGAAGCCGGAGATCGCCGGGGTGGCCCACTCGCTCCTGGCCCGAATCCTCTGGGAGAGTGGCTCGCCGGACGCGCAAAAACTCCAGGAGATCGAAAAACATCGTAAGCAAGCCGAGGCGATGCTGCCGGAGACCGCGGAAGCCTACTTCCTGCGGGCCATGACCGCGCTCACTGTGAAGGAGCAACTGGCATCCCTCGACAAGGCTTTGGAGCTTGATTCCAGCCATTACGAATCCAGGCGACTCCGCGCCTATACATACTACGCCTCCAGAAAGTACGACCGTCTTCGGGACGATGCCCTTGCTATGACCATCCTGCGGCCTCGCGATCCTCTGGGGTACGCGTTGCGTGCGAAGGCGTGGCGGGAACTGGGGCGCTATCCCGAAGCGATTGCAGACTTTTCCCTGGCGATTGCCCTGACGCCCACTGATGAGCCGCAATATAGCGATTTGCGAATTCAGCAGTCCGAGACCTTCCTGCGGATGGGCGAGTACAAACGCGTCATCGCAGAGGCGACAGCGGAAGGGCAAGCGGTTCCCCCTGTCGCGGGCATCTTGCCCGCGATTCGAGGGCGGGACGCCCTCGACACAAAAGACCGTTCGCCCCTGCAATACCACAAGTTCGCGGCCCTGACCGCGCTGGGCGAATACGACGCGGCGACGACTGTGTTTCGCGAGATCGTCGCTCAGGGTCACGAGTCCCGCCAGAAACTCCGCGACTGGTGCGCCAAGTACGTCTTTGATACGTTGGAATCTGGACGGTCGTGGCATCCGGCGGAGGAAGAGCCTGTTGGTGCGGCCTTCCTGCCCATGGTGGAAGCGGAGGAAACCTATCGCAGCCTCGTAGCCAAGGGCGGACATCGCCTGACGACAGACGGGTTCAGTGCCCGCTGGTCGCCGGATGGCAAGAAGCTGGCCTTCAGTCTGGGGGTTCAAGGCTACAGTGGCGTGGCGGTCTTCGATCCCGCGACAAAGGAGACAGACCTGCTGATCGTGCCTGGCAAGGACCCTCGCTGGTCCCCAGACGGAAAGTACATTGCCTTCATTCGAGATCGCCAGAACCTGCGGCTGGAGGAGTTGTTGACTCCCGCGCCGGGCAGCCAGCGGCCGCCGGAGACAGATGAAGAACTCTGGATCATGAACGCCGATGGCACAGCACCCCGGCGATTGGCCCAGGGCAGTTGGCCTTCGTGGGCCAGCGATTCTGCGGGCCTTTACTACCTGTCGCGTAAAGACGGCACGCTCTCGCAGATCTCCCTTGCGGATCAGGCAAACGAGCCGAAAGCGATCATGAAGTGGTCGTATGTCCTGCCCTCGGTCTCGCCGGACAACCGGTATGTGTCTTGCTTCGAAAGCGGATCACTCAGGATCAAGGACTTGACGTCGCAGGAAACCATCGCAGAGTGCCGGATGCCCTCGATGACCTGGGGCGTGACCGGCTGGTCGCCCACAGGCAACGAAGTTTGCCTGGGCGGCGGCAGCCCCCAGAGGGACAGTACTGGTCTATGGCTGTACGATCTCCAGACGAAAGAGTTCCGGCGAGTCCTGGATGGCCAGATCACAGCGACCTGCTGGTCTCCTGCGAACACGGAGTTGACCTTCTGTCTGGGTACGCCGCATCAGGAGGTGTGGAGCCTTCCTCTCTACTCTGGTGTCGCGACTTCCGAAACGCTCGGACCGGGCCAGACTCTCGATGAGCACCTCCGCGAGATGCTTGCTTTCTACACGCGCCGGATCGAGGCCGACCCGCAGGATGCTTACGCTTATTCCAGCCGGGCGCAATACCACGATTGTATTGGCCACAAGAAGGACGCGCGTATCGACATGAGGAAGTGGTCCACCGTCCAGTGCCCGGGGTCGCCGCGTGATTCAATGCCCGCAGCGCCTCGCGACATGCAGCGTGTGATCCACTTGCCATTCCACCGCGAACTCGTCTTTTCTGCAGAAAGACCCGCAAATACGATTCCAATGATGTCTGTTGCCTTCGGGCAGAAGGGAAGGTGTGAGATGAGACTGTTCCAGACTCCGATGTTTATCGCGTCACTGCTTGGTCTGGGGTTCCTCACAGGTTTTGACGCGCCACCATCGCATGCCGGTTTCACATTCGGCGAGCCGGTGAACCTAAGGTCTGTCATCCCGGTCATCGATCCCGCGCATGATAGTATTGACTGTTTCTCTTCCGATGGGCTGGAGATCTATATCCAGTCCGACCGGGGTGGAGGCCAAGGAGGTTATGACGTGTGGGTGCTCAGACGTGCCTCCAAAGATGATGATTGGTCTGCGCCAGAGAATCTCGGGCCTGGCGTCAATAGTAAGGATGGCGATGCTATGTCGTGTATTTCAGCCGACGGTCTCACCCTTTACTTCAATTCGAATCGGCCAGGCGGATATGGCGGTTGGGACATATACATCAGCACACGGGCGACGAGGAGCACGCCTTGGGGCAAAGCGGTTGCCGTCGATCCCCCGATAAATCAGGCAGGTAACTCGGCTGATGCCGAACCTTGGATTTCATCGGACGGCCTGGAGCTCTACTTCAAATCATACCGATCCGGGGGATATGGGCAGGGCGATATCTGGGTCGCAGGACGAGCAAGAACGAGCGATCCCTGGGACAATCCAGTGAATCTTGGCCCTATGATAAATAGTGCATACCAAGAGCACGCCCTCTCCCTTTCACCAGATGGGCTGCTGCTGTTGTTCGATGACAGCGTTTCGGGGTCTGGACCCCGTCCTGGGGGGTACGGTGCTGGTGATATGTGGATGACAAGGCGATCCAGCCTTTCTGATTCTTGGGAAGCACCGGTCAATCTGGGGCCGAAACTCAACGGCACGGCGTATGAATGTGGACCACGCATCTCGGGTGATGGGCACATGCTGCACTATTATACCTTTGACAACGGGGTCTGGGAGAACTGGCAGGCCGCGATTATCCCCATCGTTGATTTTACTGGTGACGGAAAAGTCGACGGCAAGGACCTTCTTGTCATGGTCATGGAGTTGGGCGGAAACGACCCGCTGTGTGACATCGGTCCCTATGCCTGGGGCGATGGCGTGGTCGATGCCAAGGACCTGATGGTCCTGGCCGAGTACATTGGGCAGGGGTTCCAGGACCCGACGCTCGTGGCTCATTGGGCGTTTGATGAGATCGAGGGCGATATCGCCACCGACAGCATGGACGAGAGCGATGGGCGGGTGATGATCGGCGCAACGTGGCGGCCTGATGCGGGAATGGTGGGCGGTGCGCTGGAGCTGGACGGCGTGACGGGCTCGGTCGTCACAGGCTCCGTCGCGGAGCTGGGCACGGGACCGTTCAGCGTGATCGCCTGGGTCAAGGGCGGCGCGCCGGGGCAGATCCTGCTCAATCACGGCGGCACGACGGACTGGCTTATGGCCAATCCGATCGACGGGAGTCTGATGACGAAGCTGACGAGCAAGAGCCAACCGCTCTCCATCGGCACCTCGGAGGCGGTCATCACCGATGGTAAGTGGCATCGCATCGCATTGGTCTTCGACGGCGCGGACCGGATTCTTTATGTGGACAGCAAGGAGGTGGCCAGGGACCCACAGCCCGACCTTTCTGTCACAGACGGGAAGTTCATCATCGGCGCCGGCAGCAAGACGGGCACCGGCTGGTCCGGCCTGATCGACGACGTGCGGATCTACAGCCGGGTCGTGAGGCCGTAGGGCGTTGGGAAGCAGGAGTTGGAAGTGTGAAGTGTGAAGTGTCAAGTTTGAAGTGAGGAGGGCGAAGATGTGATGTGCGTCCTCTCTTGCTTGACACTTCAAACTTGAAACTTGGATCTTCTTGATCCCCCGTACAAACCGGCGACACACACACTTGGAACCGGGCCGGCGGCAAACGGAACCGCCGGCCCTGTGTTTTTGAGTAGGGTGCGCCGGAGGGGATTCGGAAAGAGGCGGGGCATTCACACTTGGGCCAAGTCGGTACGCTCTGTGGCCGGCCGCGGTGGGCGGCCAGTGTCCTGCTGGAGGCCCAGAGCCACTTCCGTCGCATCCAGGCGTACAGTCAATTGCCGCAGTTGGTACGCGATGGCCACGCGGCTTGACAAGAAGGAGGCCGCCGCACAGGATCGTCGTCCGTCACCCGGCCGCAAGCCGAATTCCAACGGCAAGCGGGACATCCTCTATGGGTACGGGTAGCCTCGAATCCAAAACCCATCGTACAATCAGCGGGTGGACATGCTTGACTCCTATCCTAAGTCCCTGCAAAACCTTTGGGTAGGCCAGCATATCCACTCTTCTCAAGTCAAAAGTATGCAAAAACCGGATGAGCCCGAAATGGTTTGTAAAAAACGCTTGCAATCGAATGCGACTGTGCTACACTGGAGTTATCGTGTTGGAAACATGGGTAGGTAGCTCAGCTGGTAGAGCAACGGACTGAAAATCCGTGTGTCGCCGGTTCAACTCCGGCCCTGCCCATTGCTGTAGGTTGAAGGCTGACAATCGTTTACGGTTGCCAGCCTTTTTTATGGGGTGGGCGAAAACAGGGGCGCGTAATCCTGTTCGGCACGCGAATTGCCATGAGCCGCTTGGCCTGTGAAGGGGGTGTCGTTGTCCCCTAAGGGGTCCAGCGGCTCGGACCATCAGGGCCCGCAGCGCGCAGCATAAAAGCCAGCCATTCTCCCGACAGGGAAGAAGCCTGAGGCGACTCAGTTCGCTTTCGGCAAACGCTCCATGTGGGCCAGCAGTTCCTCTTCGCTGGCCATGCCGGTGAAGTACCAACAGAGCATTTCAAAGGTTCGCAACGTGGGCTTGCGGCCGGTCCATCGCGGGATCATAAGCGTCCGACACGTCTCTGTCTGGGTTCAGATACTGTAGTCGATAACCCCCGATTGGCAAAGTCTCTTCTCTTCCTCGACCAGATCACAAAAGGTCACTCCATCGTATACCGCTTCGACAGCGGTTTTGGCGCGGTTCCAGAGGTGAATGAGGGCGCAGCTCTCTCTTAAAGGACAGCAGGGCCCGCTCTGGTCTGTGATGCACTTGACCGGGTCCAAAGGACCTTCGACAAACCGGATCACTTCGCCGACTGTGATCGCAGCGGGGTCTTTGGTCAACTGATAGCCGCCCTGGACGCCTCGTTTCGATTCGATGAGCCCCGTCGGCTTCAGATCGTTGAGGATGTTTTCGAGGAACCTCTGAGGTATGGCCTGGTTCGTCGCAATTTGGCTAATGGAAATAGGTCCTTTCCCATGCAACTTCGCCAATTCCAAGACCGCGCGAACCGCATATTGGCATTTTTGAGATAGGTTCACGTGCTGCTCCTGCCGATCTCTAAAATTTCTTGTATCCCATATTCCATAAGTCCATTTCTTCGTGCATTTTAAAAGATAATTTCGATTAAGTCAATCAATTCGCTTGACATTCCTTGAAATCTTCACTAAATTTATGAACATAGTGATGTATGATTCAATACAGATTCGGAGTTCTGAGAAAGAAACCATCAGAGGTCGCAAAGGAGATTCGATATGGCGAACATCTACAGAGACATCGTTGCGGTGGTCGGCAACACGCCGCTCGTCCAGGTCAACAAGTTGATTCACGGGGCGACCGTGCTGGCCAAGCTCGAAAGTCGGAATCCTTTGGCCTCGGTCAAGGACCGGATCGGCGTAGCGATGATCGATGCGGCCGAGCGGGAAGGCAAGATCAAGCCGGGGGCGACCATCGTCGAGCCGACGAGCGGTAACACCGGCATCGCGCTGGCCTTCGTCTCTGCGGTTCGCGGATATCGGCTGATTTTGACCATGCCGGACTCGATGAGCCTGGAGCGGCGCAAAGTGCTCAGAGCCCTGGGCGCCGAGCTGGTTCTGACTCCCGCCGCGGAGGGGATGAAGGGGGCCATCAAGAAGGCCACCGAGATCGCCGAGGCGGAGAATGGAGCCTTCATTCCGCAGCAGTTCGAGAACCCGGCCAATCCAGACGTGCATCGCAGAACGACCGCGGAAGAGATCTGGCGCGACACCGACGGCAAGGTGGACATCCTGATCGCCGGCGTGGGCACCGGCGGCACCATCACCGGAACCGCGGAGGTGATCAAGTCCCGCAAGCCCGGTTTCAAGGCCATCGCGGTCGAGCCGGCGCAGAGTCCGGTCCTGACGCAGACGCTGGCGGGTCAGGAGGTCAAGCCCGGCCCGCACAAGATTCAGGGCATCGGCGCGGGTTTCGTACCCCAGGTACTCAATCTCAAGATTCTGGACGAGGTCGTGACGGTCGATCAGGCCGAGGCGATCGAGTGGGCCCGGCGGGCGGCCGACAAGGAAGGGTTGTTCGTCGGCATCTCCTCCGGCGCAGCGCTTCGCGCGGCGGACATCGTAGCCTCCCGGCCGGAAAACAAGGACAAGGTGATCGTGGTGATCATTCCCAGTTTCGGCGAGCGGTACCTTTCTTCGGTACTGTTTGCCGACTTGGCGGCTTAGACTGACCCAGAAGACCCTCTCAAAAGGAGTGCAACCAACATGACAGAACAGTATCGTATCGGCACACAGGCTCTCCACGCAGGGCAGGTGGACGATCCAACGACGCACGCGCGGGCGGTCCCGATCTACGCGACCTCGTCGTACAATTTCGTGAGCACCGACCATGCAGCGAATCTCTTTGCGCTCAAGGAATTCGGCAACATCTACTCCCGGCTGATGAACCCGACGAACGACGTGCTGGAGAAGCGTCTGGCGGCCCTGGACGGTGGGGCGGCGGGCTTGGCCTTCGCCAGCGGTCAAGCGGCCATCACCGCGGCCGTCCTGACCATTACGCACAGCGGCCAGAACTTCATTTCGTCCACCAGTCTCTACGGCGGCACCTGGACGCTCTTCACCCAGACTTTGAAGAAGCTGGGCATCGAGGTGCGGTTCTTCGATCCCGATCATCCCGAGCAGATCGCCAAGCTGGCCGACGAGAACACCCGCCTGGTTTACCTCGAAAGCCTGGGCAATCCGAAGAACGATGTACCGGACTTTCGCAGACTGACGGATGCGGCGCACAAGATCGGTTTGCCGGTGATTGTGGACAACACGGTGACGCCTCCGCCTCTGCTGCGTCCCATCGAGCACGGCGCGGACATCGTCGTTTACTCGACCACCAAGTTCCTCGGCGGTCACGGCGTCCACGTCGGCGGGGCCATCGTCGATAGCGGCAATTTCCCCTGGGCGGACAATCCGAAGAAATGGCCCGAGTTCACGGCGCCCGACGACGCCTATCACGGTGTGGTCTTCACCGAGGCCCTCAAGCCCATCGGCAACATCGCCTACATCATCCACATCCGCACGCACTGGCTTCGCGACACCGGCGCCTGCATGAGTCCCTTCGCGGCGTTTCTGTTCTTGCTGGGGATCGAGACGCTGCACCTTCGCTTGCCCAGGCATTCGGAGAACGCTCTGGCGGTGGCCAAGTGGCTCCAGAAGCACCCGGCGGTGGCGTGGGTGAACTACCCAGGGTTGCCCGACCACAAGCATTATGCCAACGCCAGCAAGTATCTTCCCCACGGGCAAGGCGCGATCATCGGCTTCGGCATCAAGGGCGGCTCGCCTGCTGCGGTGAAGTTCATCAACAGCGTCAAGCTCGCCAGCCATCTGGCCAACATCGGCGACGCCAAGACCCTGGTGATCCACCCGGCTTCGACGACGCACTCGCAATTGACCGAGACCGAATTGGCCCGAACGGGTGTCACGCCGGACTTCGTGCGGCTGTCCGTCGGAATCGAAGACGTTCAGGACATCATCGAAGACCTGGATCAGGCGCTCAAGGCGGCGCAACTGTCCGACGACGAGGTCGGGCATGCCCAATTGTGACGGAAGGAGACGGCGTTCATGAAGTTTTCGACCAAGGCCATTCGCCGCACGACTTGGCCAAGGCCCAGATGGACGGTTTCGGCGCGATTGTCACGTTTCGACTCGACGGCGGAATCGAGCGGGTGCGGCGATTCGTGAAGGCCCTGAAGATCTTCCTGTTCGCCGAGAGTCTTGGCGGCGTCGAGTCGTTGGTCTGTCATCCGGCGACGATGAGCCACGCGACCCTCACTCCCGAAGAGCGGCAGAAGTTCGGCATCACCGACGGCACGATCCGCCTATCGGTAGGTATTGAGGACATCGAGGACCTGATCCATGATCTCGACCAGGCATTGCAGAGCAGTTGATTCGATGAGCGGCAGCGGCGTGATGATCGGCATTCCCGGCCAGAGCCTGGACAGCCTGGCGGACGATATCCTGTTGTTCAGGGCTCCGGATCTCGATATGATCGGCGTCGGGCCATTCATCCCGCATCCGCAGACGATGTTCGGTTCGTCGAAATCTTCCGTCGTGTCGGATACGGATCAGATTCCGAACCCGGAGTTGATGGTCTACAAGGTGATGGCGTTGGCAAGGCCTGCATCAACGAAACGGCCTCGCAGTGCCGGCATTGCCTTGGGGGTCGGATCGAATCGATCGGCCGGCGTGTCGGGTACGGTCCCGGCTCGCGGGCCGGAAGGTCGAATTAGAGAATCGTGAAGGGGTCGTGACCTCGTGCGGGAAAAGGTGCTGGTGGCGATGAGCGGCGGGGTGGATTCCGCCGTGGCGGCCGCTCTGCTGGTGGAGGCCGGGTACGATGTGACCGGGGTCTTTCTCTGTCTCCAGACAGACCGCGTCTCCGGCGGCAACAACCGGTCCTGTTGCAGTCCGCAGGACGCCGCGGACGCCAGGGCTATCGCCTCCAGGCTGGGAATTCCGTTCAAAGCCCTCTCGGTCGCAGAGGATTTCGCGGCCATCATCGACAGCTTTGTCGAGGACTACGAGAACGGCCGGACCCCCAATCCCTGCATCCGATGCAACGAACGCGTGAAGTTCGGGAGGCTGTTTAAGTTGGCCGATTCGCTCGGGGCGCACCGCGTGGCGACCGGGCATTACGCCCGGATCGCAGAGCGGAATGGCGTGCCCGTGATCGCTCCGGCCCAGGCGGGGGGCAAGGATCAATCCTACGTGCTCTTTCGACTTCCGCGGGAGTGGCTTGGGCGGATCTTGTTTCCCGTGGGGGATCTGGAGAGCAAGCAGGCGGTGCGAGAAATCGCGGGCGGCCTTGGGTTGGAGGTCCACGACAAGCCCGACAGCCAGGACGTCTGCTTTGTGCCCGACGGCAACTACACGAGTCTACTGGAGGCGCGAGGCAGTCGGGCGTTGCGGCCGGGGGACATCGTCGATTCCAGCGGTCGGGTGGTCGGCAAACACGACGGTTATGGCCGATTCACGATCGGCCAGCGTCGTGGTACCGGCGTGGCGATGGGCCATCCGGCGTACGTCGTCGGCATCGATCCGGTAAACGCGGTCGTGACGCTCGGGCCGCGCGAGGAACTCCTGTCCCACGGTCTGGTCGCCCATGGGGCGAACTGGCAGGTGGAGGTCCCTGCGTCTTTCGAGGCGATGGTCAAGATTCGCTACAATCATCGCGGGGCTCCCGCGACGGTCACGCGAACGGGCGACGATACGTTCGAAGTTCGCTTCCGCGACCTGATCGAAGCGGTGACGCCGGGCCAGGCGGCCGTCGCGTACGCAGACGGATGTCTTCTCGGCGGCGGATGGATTGAGAGAAGTCTGAAGTGCGATTCATGATTTGGAGATCCAGTGATCGATAGTCCTGATTTATCTCGTTACGCAAGGCAGACGAGCCTGAAGGACTTCGGCGTCGAAGGCCAGTGGTCGCTTCTGAAGGGCAGCGTGCTGGTCGTCGGCGTCGGCGGACTTGGCTCGTGGGTGTCGGAGTTGCTCGTGCGAGCGGGGGTCGGGCGCATTCGATTGGTCGATGACGATTCCGTCGAGATCACCAACATCCACCGGCAGGCGTTTTATACCGAGAGCGACGCGGCCGGCCGCAAGTTGAAGATCGACGCCGCGGCGCAGCGGCTGCGGGAGATCAACAGCAGCGTCCAGATCGAAACCATCTGCACGCGATTCGACCGGCTCAACGCCGAGCGGTTGGTGCAGGACGTGGACGTCGTTGTCGACGGGACGGACAACTTCGAGACGCGGTTCATCCTCAACGATTGTGCGATGAAGCTGTCCAAGCCGTGGGTGTTCGCGGGCGTCCTGGGCACGAAGGCCCAGATGATGACGGTCGTGCCGGGCAGGACGCCGTGCCTGCGGTGCTTGATGGATGCGCCGCCCTCGTGCGACGGCGGGAACTGCCGCTGCGGTCCCGGCGGCGTTCTGGGCGTGGCGGTCGCCATCGCAGCGTCCTTCGAAGCGACCGAAGCCATCAAAATCCTCTCGGGCCACATCGAGCGGATCAATCCCTATCTGCTGGTGTTCGACGTGTGGACCAACTCGATCAAGCAGATCGACGTCTCCACGCCGCGAGCCGACTGTCCCTGCTGTGTTCACAGAGACTTTGAATTCCTCGAGCCATAGCGATGACCGCCAAGCCTGTGTACCTGGACTACAACGCCACGACGCCGGTCGATCCTCGCGTGCTGGAGGCGATGATGCCCGCGCTGACGCATGCTTTCGGCAATCCGTCGAGCGAGACGCACGCTCTCGGTCGTCAGGCGAAAGAAATGGTCGAGACCTCGCGGGGGCAAGTGGCCTCGCTGATCGGCGCTTCGGCCCGGGAGATCGTCTTCACCTCCGGCGCCACCGAGAGCTGCAACCTGGCGATCAAAGGCGTCGCGAAGATGTATCGTGAGCGGGGCAACCACATCGTCGTGTCCGCGGTCGAGCACAAGGCGGTGCTCGAACCGTGCAAACGCCTCGAACAGGAGGGTTTTGCGGTGACGACGCTTTGGCCGGATCGCTTCGGCAGCGTTTCCGTCCAGCAGGTGAGCGACGCCATCACAACGCAGACGATCCTGGTCTGCGTGATGATGGCCAACAACGTCGTGGGCACGATCAATCCCGTCGAGGAGATCGGGCAGCTTTGTCGAAAACGCGGCGTTCTGTTCTTTTGCGACGCCACGCAGGCGGTGGGCAAGCTCGCGGTGTCCGTCGCGCAGATCCACGCGGACCTGCTGGCGCTTTCTTCGCACAAGATCTATGGTCCCAAAGGATCGGGTGCGTTGTACGTGCGGGGCAAGAGTCCGCGGGTGAAACTGGCCGCCCAGATCGACGGGGGGGGCCAGGAGCACTTTCGTCGCAGCGGGACGCTCAACGTCCCAGGGATCGTCGGGTTGGGGATGGCCTGCAAATTGTGCGAGGAGGAATTGGGCGGTCGGCTCTCATTGCCGTCGGAGCTTCGAGACAGGCTGGAAAAGGGCTTGCTCGCGACGATCCCGGATGCGCAGGTTCACGGCCACCCCACGCAGCGTTTGCCCAATACGTTGAGCATCTCCTTCCCCGGCATCGATGCAGCATCGTTGCTTGTCTGCGCATCCGACATTGCGGCGTCGGCAGGTTCGGCCTGCGAGTCCGGCACGACCGGCGCCAATTACGTGCTGCGAGCGATGGGAGTGGGCGAAAGCCTGGCTGCCGGGATGGTGCGATTCAGCCTGGGGCGTTTCACGACCGAACAGGAAATCGACTACGCCATCGAACAGGTGGGCCGCTGCATCGTCGAGTTTCGTTCGAAGGCATCCTAGACGGGGGGATGTCGAGGTCCGAATCGCCATTCGGCGTCTTTCAGGCGGGTGAGCACGAAATCTCCCCTGAGAACGGCGCCATTGAGCTCAAGAGTCAGAAGATCATCCCGGTCGTCGCGGCGAAGATAGACGCCCGAATCGGCGATTCTCACCCTGCCTGTCTCTTTCTGGACGGGGCCTTCGTAGGTGAGGAAGCGAAGCGGGTGGTCGAAGATCCTCTCGGCCCGGACTTCGTGCGTCAGGCAGTGCGCCGGCTCGCGTTCCAGGCGAAAGGTCGCAAGGACCCCGTCCTGTTCGAGCATGAGGTCCCAATGGACTCCCTCGGGCGTCGTGTGTTCCTGAATGACAAATTTTTGAATCATGGACAGATCCAACGGAATTCTTGTCAAAACCGGTGAACGCAGGTATCATAACGCCGGTAAACACATGAAGCCAGGGGAGCTGCAGCGCATGACCTGTCGCGGCGGCTGAGAGATCGCTTCGGGCGATGACCCTAAGAACCTGATCAGGTTAGAACCTGCGAAGGGAGGCTTGGGCAAGAATGCAAGCACCCCTCTCTCAGGGGTGCTTCTTTTTTTTGGGTGAGTCGAATGAAATCGTTGAAGGTGAACGGCGTCGAGCGGCAGTTCGCCCCCGACCGAATGCCCGGCACGCTCTCGGCGTTGCTGGAGGCGCTGGGCGTGGGGACCGACGCGGTCGTCGCGGAGGTGGACGGGCGGATCGTACGCCGGGAGGAGTTTCCTCGGACCGAGGTCCTCGAGGGGCAGCAGATCGAATTGATCCGATTGATGGGAGGGGGATGAGCCCATGGACAAATTGACCATCGCCGGCAGGACATTCGATTCAAGGCTGCTCGTGGGGACCGGCAAGTTCTCGTCGCCCCAGGTCATGGCGCAGGCTCTGGTTGCATCGGGGGCCGAGATCGTGACCGTGGCGCTTCGACGGGTCGATATCGACAATCCTGCCGACGACACGCTTCGAGAGATCGACCGCGAGCGGTTCTTGCTGCTGCCCAACACGTCGGGGGCGCGAACCGCCGACGAGGCGGTCCGTCTGTCGCGGCTGGCTCGCGCAGCCACTGGCATCAACTGGGTCAAGCTCGAGGTGACGCCGGACCCGTACTACCTGTTGCCTTGTCCCGTCGAGACGCTCAAGGCCGCGGAGATCCTCGTGAAGGAGGGCTTCGTAGTCTTGCCCTACATCAACGCCGATCCGATTCTCGCCAAGCGGTTGCAAGACGTCGGCACCGCGACGGTGATGCCGCTGGGCAGCCCCATCGGCTCCAACCAGGGTCTCAAGACCCGCGCCTCGTTGGAGATCATCGTCGAGCAGAGCACCGTTCCGGTCGTCGTGGACGCCGGGCTGGGGCTGCCTTCCCACGTTGCCGAAGCAATGGAGATCGGGGCCGACGCGGTGCTGGTGAACACCGCGATCGCCACGGCGGGCGATCCCGTCGAGATGGCGACCGCCTTCCGACTGGCGGTTGAAGCCGGACGAAGGGCGTACAAGGCCGGGCCGCGAGCCCCTACCCACAGTGCGGAGGCTTCCAGCCCGCTGACCGGTTTCTTGAGAAACTCGTGAGATGGTTGATTTATGAATTCGCAGTCCATTCATTCCATTCTCGCAAGCCAGCATCTCGACAGGGATCGAGACATCTGGAGACAGCGAATGTCGGAGGTCACCTCGCGGGATGTCGAGGCCGCGTTGGCCTGGCGCCCTGGCTCTTACAGTCAGAACAAGTTGCTGGCTTTGCTTTCGCCGGTCGCTGAGGGGTATCTCGAACAGATGGCGGTGCTGGCGCAGCAGTTGACGATCCAGCGGTTCGGTCGGGCCATGCGGCTGTACGCGCCGGTGTACCTGTCGAGCTATTGCGTCAACCGCTGTCAGTACTGCGGTTTCAACTGCGACAATCGGTTCACGAGGGCCCGCCTGACGGTGGACCAAGCGGTGGCCGAGGCCCGAGTCCTCGCGAGTGAAGGATACCGAGACGTTCTGCTGGTCAGCAGCGAAGACAGGGCCCACATCGACGTCGCCTACCTTACCGAGTTGGCCGGGCGCCTGAAGGCAGGCCGCGGGACGGAGGCTTTTAGCTTCATCGGCATCGAGATCTACCAGATGTCGGCACAGGAGTATGCGCAATTATTCGCTGCGGGAATCGACGGCGTCACGTTGTACCAGGAGACCTACGATCGCCAGGTCTACGCGCGATATCATTTGGGCGGGCCCAAGGCCGATTACGACACAAGGCTCAGGGCCCCTGACGACATGGGACAGGCGGGCATGCGGGAGATCGGCCTGGGCGTGCTCCTGGGGCTGGCCGACTGGCGACTTGAGACGTTGGCTTTGGCCGAACACGCGTGGCATCTTATGCGCCGACACTGGCAGTCTCGGGTCTCGTTCTCGTTCCCTCGACTTCGGTCCGCCTGCGGAGTGTCCTCCTCTGAGTTTCCGTATCTGCTGGAGGACAAGAATCTCGTTCAGATGATGCTGGCGTTGCGGTTGTGTTTCTCCGATGCGGGAATCGTGTTGTCGACACGAGAACCGGCCTCTCTTCGGGATCGGCTCATGGGTCTAGTCGTCACGCGGATCAGCGCGGGCAGTCGGACCAGCCCCGGCGGCTACACCGACCCGGCTACTCACACCGGTCAGTTCGATGTGGTCGATCGTCGGAGTCCCCGTGAGGTGGTCGCGGTGATTCGCGACAAAGGATTCGATCCCGTCTGGAAGGATTGGGACAGTGCCTTCTAAGACAGGCTGCCGGATGGCCGAGCTGAACTCTTCCGTTTCGTGTGGCGAGTTGGTGGAGGCCGACTGGGGTTTCCTTCTTGCCGGAGGGCGGATCGACCTCTTCACCGAGCCACTCTCGCGGTGGCCACTTTGATTCCCTGCCTGTCGGTCAGCGAGAGCATCTCGCCGTTATTTGAGAGCCGTCCGGTGTAGTCACCGACGACGAACAGGGATTGGCCTCCTTTGGGAGAGAGCCGACGGGCGCGGAAAGCACGCCGGTTGGCGGCGACATAGAGTGTGCCGTTTGCGGGGAGGACCGTGCCGCCTCGGAACGTGAAGAGGAGGGTCGGCGGATTAACGCCCGCGGTCAGGGTCCAGCCGGAGATGTCCACGGCGAACGAATTGGGGTTGCGCAACTGAATGTACTCTTCGTCCTGGTTGCCGCTGGCGGGGTTACAGTCGGCGCCGGTGATGAGGACCACCGTCCCGGCCGGCTGGGCCTCCGGGATCTCGTTCGTTCCCGGAGCCAGACGATTGAAGAGTTGTCGTCTCCGCTCGGGCAGGTACGAATCGCGGAGTTCCGCGACCGCTTCGGGGAACGGCTGCGGATAGTTGGGGGCGGTCGAGCCGTTGCCCCAGGCGTGCGAGTTCCACTTGGCGTTGTCGAGGGCCGCGTCGGGTCCGATCAAGGCCGCCAGTTCGTCGATTCGCGGTTCGTAGTGCAAAAGCGACGGCGGTGTGCCCGGCGGCATAAGCAGTTCGTCCATGAGTGTCCGCACGCGACGGACGTACATCTGTCGCATTTCGGGGGTCCCGAAGATCGCGTCGGGTACACGGTTTCCACTGCCGACGAACAACGGCGTGTTGGCGATCAGGCGATGGTCCCAGTACGTCATCGAACTGATCCATCGTCGGCCGAAACTCAGATCCACGTCCCACGGCCACATCTGCCATTCGTCGCTGGCGCCGGTGTCGCGATAAAAGTAATAATTTTTGTGGCAACAGTCGATGTCGCCCGTCAGTGCACGAGCGGCCAGGAAATTCACTACCTGGGGGATGTCCACGTTGTCGTAGAGGTACCGCCGTCGGTCCTCGCCCGAGAGGCGAACCCCGTTGAAAAGCGCCAGCAGGTCCGCGTTGTCCTCGTTCTTGCGGGTCTTTTTCTCGGCACCGCTGATCGTGTCGCCGGAGTTGGTGAAGCCGTTGTACATTTTGTAAAGGGCTCCGTCGGCGTTCAGACCCATGCGGATCAGCCAGTCGCGATCGCCGTTTTCCACGATGTGGGCGGTCCCCCAAAAGGTTCCATTTTGCTGGACCCGCACCGGGAGCACCCAATGGCCGGGACAATCGGCATCGCGATAGGTCTCGTAGGCCAGGATGTTCCGCATCTGGGCCTTGTCGGGATAGGTGGTCAACAGATTGAGGTCGTCCGCCCGCGGTTGCCCTTGGGCCCATCGGAAATTGTGTCCGGGATGAAAGTCGATATCATAGCTCTTTTTCGGGAACCCCCGACTGGACTGGCCGTGAAGGTTGATCCCGACATTGTCGTAAAATTCCCCGTCGTAGAAGATCGAGCAGCGTGTACCCGTCTCCGTGTCGGCTGCGCCGGGATTCAAGAGGAACCAGTGCAAGACGGGCAACGGGTTCCGCAGGCTCGGATCCGCCACCACCGTGCCCTCGTATTGCGGCGATTTCATCGGATCGCGGAAGGACGGGAACCGCGAGATCGTCCCGGTCGCATCGGTGGCGGTGACGCACCATCGCACCATTTGTCCCGGCTGGAAGGCGGTGTTGGGGATTCTCGCTCCATAGACGCCGTCGCCGGGGGAACCGTCGCCGTTGCGGCCGTCGTCGAGAAGGGGAATGACCGCGATGGGACCGAACATCACTTGGTATTGAAGCCATGCTTCTGAAATCGGCGCGAAGGTCGGCATGATCTTGGCGGTGATTTTCAGATGGTCGCGGATCGTGAGATTTTTCGGAGAATGACTCACTTCGGTGATGACCGGTCCCACGGTTTCAACCCCGTCGTTGTTCGGACCGCCGGGAGTGGGAATCGGAAAATAGCGGGTTGCCAAGGTCCCTCCGACGACGGTCGCGAGCAACTGCGGACTGATCAGCAGGTCCGGACTGGACAGCCCATGGTTCAGGCCCTGCACCGCCAGGACGTTCGTTCCCACGTGGAGCAGGTCGAGCTTTCGGATCCGAAAATCGATCGGTTCTACAAACCGCGAATTGGGCCAGGTGGCACGGGCCTGGCTGTTCCAGGTCTCCTCGCCCGGGTCCGGAGCATTGTCTCTACCCACTTCGTGTCCGTTGAGGTAGGCGATCATTCCGTCGTCGAATTGGATCCGCAGAGTCAGCGCTCGGAAGATCGACGGATCCTGTACGACGAAAGGAATGCGGATGTAGACGGTTGAATTCACTCCCTGCATGGCCGAGACGTCCAGGCCGATCTGCCCTGGGTAGCCGTAGCCGACGCCGGTGGTGCCCGAGAGCCACGCGGAATCGTCGAAGATTTCCTGCGTCCAAGGCCGCGGCCCGTCCAGAGGAGACCGAGGTTCCAGGGAACCATCCCGCGGGATGAAGGCCTTGGCCGGCGCCCCCAGGGGCAACAGAATCTCCTGGGCTGCGGTTTCCACCAGCCCATAGGAAACGTCGGCTGCCTGGACCGGATAGGCGGGGGCGTACTCGCAAGCCACGGTGACCCCGTCCGGACGGATCAGGCCGAGATACTCGCCGGACCCGCTGAGTTTGAAGTTCGTATGTAGCTCGCCCATCGGATCGCGGCGGTCCTTGCCGGAGGCGAAGACGACCAGGTACCCGTCCGACTCCAGCGTCACGGCCGGGAATTGCCACTTGGTGGGGTTCCCGGCCGAATCCGTCAGAAACCATCCGTCCAAATTCACCGGAGTCGTCCCGGCGTTGTGGATCTCGATCCAGTCGGTCTCGTCGTGATCCTCATCGTGCAAGGTGATGTTGTTGACGGCCATGAACTCGCTGATATGAATTTCCTCGCAGCGGAGCGAAGCCACTGGAACCAGGAACAGGAACAAGGGTATGAGAATGGCTGGACTTCGTGAGCACTTCATGCGAACCGCGATTCCATCGTCCGGACCGTCACCGACAGGGGAAATTCGCTTCCCACCGTCACCAGTCAATATACCAGAAATTTCGCTCTCGATCAAGGCAACGACAGACTCGCTCGCCTGGGCGGCCGAGGTTGAACCGTTTTCTTGGCTGCGCACTGCTGTATTTTATCGGCCCCAAGCATTCTTCTCCCTGGGCCGTCTGTGCGGATTAAGCAGCGATCCTTTTCGGCCGATAGAAAGTTCGCGATGGGGCAGAGGCGGCCTGTGGGTTGGCGTCTGGGGGGGCCGCCGAGCGATAAGTAAGAAGGACCGGTCACCCAGGGATGGCGGTCCGTCCTGGAAGGGCAAGGGCGTGCGGGCTCATTTGTTTCCCTTATTTTCCTTTTCTTGTGGGCCGGGGCCTGTTGTCTCTTCGATCAGCGACAGGGCCTGCTCGATCAAGATCTCTCCTGCCCCTTCGGCCAGAAACGTTGCCGGACCCGGTTCGTAGCCGCCTTCTTTGTAGGCCTGGCGATGGTTCACGTAACCCACCACGTCGTTGGCCAGACTGACGACGAAGAGGTTTTTCGCGGAAACCCTCTCTTTGATGGTCAGGCCCACCTCCACGAGGATCTCTCCCGGCAGGCCCAGGATCCACGTGTCCCCCAAGCCCAGGAGTTGGATCTCGGTGGTGAAGGAGGAGGAACTGCCGCCGGCTTTGCAGGGCAGGGTGATCTCTCTGGTGGCGGCTCTCAATGCGACATCGCCCGAGGCGGTCGCCATCTGGAGTCGTTTCAAGGCTTCGCCGCCAAGGGCTTTGCCGAGCTGTTCGCAGGGTTTCACGTCCCGTCGGAGCGGAACGGTGTTCCCCGCCAGACCCAGGACGAACAGGCTGGTTCCACCTTCGGTCTGCTCCACGACGCGGGTCGCAAAGGCGGGGTAGTCGGCCGAAATCGTCGTGCTCAGGAAGGGATAAATGCAGACGGGATGACAGCCGAAGCCGATGATCGAGCCGACCACTCGTCCGCTGGCGTCCTCCATGCGAAAAACCAGGACGGTTGGATCGATCGGGCCGAACTGCAGGGGGGACTCTCCCGGCGCAGGATCAAAGACGGCACGCAAGCGTCCGTCGTCGCCGGTTTCGAGTCTTCGAGTCGCAGCGACGGTTTCGGGGATCGTGAACGCCATCTGGACCTGGCCGTCCGGCGTGCGGGGCCTGCGATTGTAGAGGACCTCGGGCAAGGAGCCGATCGCCGAGCCGATCCGCACCTCTTGCATGTTTCGATGCGCGATCTGCACCGAATCGGCGATCTTGCTCACGAGCACCCGACAGTAGGATTGATCGATCTGCGAGGAATCGAGCCTGCCTTCTGTGGGGACTTTCGACCGCGTGAAGACTTCCGGGCCGGAGTGTGTGTGCGTGGCACAGACCATGACGTTCTTTTCCGCGATGCCGGTCCTTTGTCGAACGAGGGTCCGCACGGGATTGGTGATCTCCTCCAGGGGGGTATAGAGCAAATCGACGGAAACGACGGCCACAGTGACGGTCCCGTCGTTGAGCACCATCGCTTTGGCGAAAAGACCGTCCCGGATGACGTCGCTGGGCTGTCCCTTGGACCCGATCAACGTGATCCCCAACGGCGGCGTGATCTCCACTTTTCCGCATCCGCCGCGAAGCGAGGCCCGAGCGATCGTCGCCAGAGTGAGGCCCAACAGCAGAGCGAGAAGTTTGAAGTGTAAAGTCTTCAGTGTGAAGTCGGAGCTTCGTGAGGTCATGGTCCTGATTCTCCTTTCATCGAACACGGTCCAAACATTCTATACGGTGGATTTCATTCTTGACACTTCAAACTGCACAGTTCAAACTCCAAACATAATTTTTGAAAGGGGTTTCCCATGACCAGTGGCGGTTTTTCGAGACGACGGTTCATCGCGGCGGCCTCGGCCGGTTCTCTTGCGGCGGCTGCCTCCCGAACCCTTCCTGCGTACGCAAATGTGGTCAAAAAAGCAGGCCAACTGGCGATCCTGGGCGGTCAGCCGGTGAGGGCGAAGAACAAGCCTTGGCCCGAGTGGCCGTACTGGGACGACAGCGTGATCGACACGCTGGTCAAGACCGCCAAGAGCCGTATCTGGTGCCGGATCCAGTCGACCTCGGGGACCGTCCCGACGTTCGAGAAGGAATACGCCCAGTTGATGGGAACGCGGTTTTGCGTCGCTACCGGTTCGGGCACTCAGGCCCTGCATACCTGCGTCGAGGCGCTGGGCATCGGTCCGGGCGACGAGGTCATCACGAGCCCCTACACCGATCCCGGCACGATCCAGGGAATTCTGGCCGCGCGGGCCCTGCCTGTCCTGGCGGATTTGGACGTCGAGTCGTACCAGCTCGATCCCACGGACGTTGAGAACAAGATCACCGAGAACACCCGAGCGATCATGCCGGTCCATATGATGGGCCAGCCCTGCGACATGGATTCGATCATGGCGATCGCCCAAAAGCACAACCTCCGGGTGATCGAAGACGCCTGCCAGGCGCATCTGGCCGAACATCGGGGAAGGAAACTGGGCACGATCGGCGATGTCGGCTGTTTCAGCTTCCAGTCGAGCAAGACCATCGCCTGCGGCGAAGGCGGCGGCATCATCGGCAACGACGAAGAGTTGCTAGACCGATGCTACACGGTTCACAATCACGGCACGTCGCGCCGCGGCCGGACCGAATTGATCGGACCCAAGTACCGCATGAACGAATTCGAGGCGGCGGTGCTCCTGGGCCAATTGCCCGGCGCGGTCGAGCGATGGCGGCGTCGCAACGAGAACGCCGCCTACCTGACGAAGCGGCTCAAGGACATCCCCGGCCTGACTCCCCAGAAGCTCTACCCTGGCACCGACAGCGGTTCCTTCTATCTCTACACGATGTCCTACCATCCGGAACACTTCGACGGCGTCAGTCGCGCGACGTTCCTGAAGGCCATGAGCGCCGAGGGCATCAGCCTCAGCGAATACATCGCGCAGGGTCTGCACAAAGAGCCCTGGATCGATGAGATCGTCAAGTCCCGGAGTTATCAGAAGATGTACTCGGCCGACCGGCTCCGGCGGTTCAGCGAGGAACGAGCCTGTCCTAATTGCGACCGCGTGTGCCAAGAGATGGTGATGCTATGGGCTTCCGGCCCGTTGTTGGCGCCTCAGAAGGACGTGGCCGACATCGCCGATGCGATCGAGAAGGTCTGGGAGAACCGGGACCAATTGAAGCAGATCTGATGTCGAGAGTCCCGGTCTCCCCGACGAACTTGCTATGGTGCCACGTGCCACGTGCCAATACAGGCCTGTCGGTGGCACGTGGCACGTGGCACCATAGCAGGGCAAGGATGGCGGGCTTTTGACCGCCAAGGGGCTATGAAGCATAGCCCCACCGGGAGAATCGGGATCAGGGCTCAGATACAGGTTCGGACTTGCGCGAAATCCCCAGTTCGAGCACCGAATAACCGTCGATCTCGAAGTGTTCGACGACGATCTGGATGGTCTTGTCGTCGGTCAGCGTCAACTGGCCGACATCGCGGGTCGGGCCGTGCCATGCCCAGTTCTCGATGACCGGCTTGCCGTCCACGAGGACGCGGACTCCATCGTCGCTGAGCGTCGTGAATTCCCACGTGCCTGCGGAGAGCAGCAAGTGGGTTTTCGCGATCATGCCGAAGTGATCGCCGCCGAGCTTGGCGGTCGTGATGGCTTCGGAGAGATTCTGTTCGCTCGGTCCGCCCCAGGCGTACTGCAATGTGAGTTGCCGGCTCTGTCCTGAGACAGCGGTCTTGCCTCGACTGAGATTCCGCCAGGCCGGAAGGTTCGTTCGCGGATCGTCGGCCTCCGTCCACTTGAAAAACGTGAGGTCCCACGTCGTCGAGATCAACGTGCCGCGAATCTCGTGCCGCCATTGGCCGTCCTTGACCTGCAGCCGATAGGGATGCACGCCGGGCCCTGCACAGGAGAGAGTAAAGATCCTCGCGTCTGGGCCGGCATAGTCCTGCCCTCGGACGCCGTCTCCTTCGACCGTGATCGTGGCGTTCGGGGACACATTGTGCAGGTCGAAACGGACGGAATCGCCGGTGTCCTGGACCTTGCGAACCAAGGGCGACTCGTGGTCCCAGGGGCCCCATTCGGTCATGACGATGTTCTGCCGACCTCGCAGCTGAGGCCGAGCGCCGACCGGGCGGGTTGAACCATACGCGACGTACCGAGGCCTCGCGGGGACATCGGCTTTTGCGCCCTTGCGCACGAGAGATTCCGGCTCTTTCGACATCTCCTGGTCCACGTTCTCCAGCGAGTTCTCACCGAGGATTAGCTCGCCGGGCCCGCGCAGGTGAAATGCCAATTTGTCGCCGACGAACTGATTGTCGCCCGCGAAATTGTCCTTGGACTCCGTGCCGTTGGCCTTTGCCCAGGGCTTGTCTGCAAAGGCGCCTACCGGTCCGCCCCACAGATGGACGCCGCACTTGTTTGTCTTGAAGGTGTTTGCGAGGATGCGATTGCGCCGGCCGTGCTCGATATTGACGCCGCCGCGTTCGAGGCCATAGGCCATTTCGCCGTTGCCTTCGATCTGGTTTCGTGCGATCAGCGTGTTCTGCGAATAGCCGCCCCATACGCCGCAGATGGCGTTCTCTACCAGGCGGTTGTCGTAGAACACGTTCCCGAAGGAGAACGTCATCTCGATTCCGTGGGCGGGGGCATAGGAGAAGTCGTTGCCGATGAGCAGATTGTCGTTGTTGCCGCGTCGCTTGTACCAATCGGGCGGGTGGTTGCCGGTCTCGCCCAGGGCCTCTTTGCCCGCGAATCCGAAGAAGCCGTCGCCGCCGTGGGTGGCGGAGTTCTCCGCGATGACGTTGTCGCAGTTCTGCTCGAACATCAGGATACCGGCGGAGTCCTGCCCACGGTTGTAGACGCCGTGGCTGTACCCTCGTACGCAGAAGTCGCAGGCGTTCCGCGAGATTGTGTTGCGGCTGGACCGCCACATCGCGATCCCCCAACCGGAGTTGAACGAAAAGTCGTTGTCATAGATCTTTGAATCGTTCACGCGGTCCAGGCACAGGGCGTTCTGGCCGCCGCGGACCGTGCAGTTGCGGATGGTGATCCGGTTCGAGTCCTCGACGTACATCGCGGCGCCGTAATTGTGCAGCCACTGATTCTCGTCGTTGTCGTGGGGAAAGAGCCAGTCTCCGCTGTCCTCGGCCGCGGGGGTGGACTTCAGGTACGCGCGGCGATTGTCGGAGGCGTCGATGGCGTCGAGCGTCAGGCCGTGGGCTTTCGTCGCCCACAAACCGCCCCAGAAGCCGCTGACGCGAGCGCCCTTGATCGTGACGTTGGATTGCCCGTCGAGGCGGATGCCGTAGCCTCTGTACTCGTCGGGCCGGCGATCTCGCGGCGAACCCCGCAGGTGTGAGCCGGGGGCGAACGTGACCTCCACATCCGACGCGACGATCTGAATCACGCCGTTGCCGTTGAGGTCTTCGATGATCGTGCCGGCAGGAATGACAATCGTGCAGGATTGAGAGATCCTGACGTCATCCGACGTGACGCGCACGGTCGGCAACTCCTGGGCGGTCCCAACCGAGACCGCCCAGATGAGTATGGTTGTCAACGACGACATTCGACTCCTCGACGCTCCATCATTCTGCGACCCGAGGGAACTCCGTCACACGGAGGTTCGTGCATCCGTAGGGAATCAGCGTAAGTTCCTCGATCGGCTCTCTGGATCTTTGTGGCTCCGGCTGGATTTCTTCCGCCCAGCCATGCGCCAGCTTCCAGTTGGGGAGCTTGCGGCCCTTGACCTTGGCGACCATGCCTGCGCCCTCCGGCGAGAAGGGTTTCTCGCCCACGGGTTGTTCGGCGAACGTGATACTGGTCTGGGGTTTGGCTTCGTCGATGAGCAGACCGTAATTCCAGGGCGTCGTCGGACGGACCTCGAAATCTCCGTGCGGAAGCTCGCGGTGCGGCTTGTCCACGTTCACCTGCTTCCAGGCTTCGCCCAGTTTCAGGGAATAGACCAGCGGGCCTCGTTCGATCGCGACGGCCTCGTTGTATCGCCGCGAGGTTTTGACACGCATCGGGAAACGCAGGACGACCTCGGTCGTGCCTTTCCACTGGCGCTCGATCTTGTGGAAGACGCCTGCCGTGAGCGGTTTGTCCGAACCCCCCGCGATACGGATGGTGGCGTTTTGCGTCCAAGCCGGGACGCGCAGCGTCAGCGGGAAGTGGGCGGCTTGGTCCGTGGTCACCGTGATCTTGATCGTCTCGCGGAACGGGTAGTCGGTGTCGGTCGCCACGGAGACTTGGGCGCCGCCCGTTTCGAAGCGAGCGGTGCTCGGCGCGTAGGCCACCGCGGCGATCCCTTCGCCGGCCCGCATCCAGAGATGGGCGGCGAACTTGGGCCAGCCTTGGTGCATGTTCGCGGTGCAGCAGCCGAAGTTGGGTTCCAGGCCGAAAAGATTGGACTCGGGACCATTCGTTGACCACATGTGGTCCGGGTTGATCGTGCACTGGACTTGGTTGACCTGTTGGTCGTACTGGTGCGACCACATGTCGGGGGCGAACGTGGCGGGCAAAGCGTTGAAGGCGATCCGTTCGAGGCGGTCGCCGAAGGCGGGGTCGCCCGTCACGGCGATCAGGTGTTCCAAGGAATACATCGCCTCGACGACGGCGCACAGTTCGGTCCCTTGCGTGGGGCTTTTTCCGGCGAGGCACTCATCCCCGGTGAACATGCCGTTCACTTGACCGTGATAGCGGTCGAGGATCGCCAGCATCTTGGCGGGAAAGGTCCGTTCGATGTCGCGTCGTGTCAGGCGCCAGGAAAGGGCATACGCCTTCAGGGCCATGCCGGTGTTGACGACGTGCTTGTCGAAACGCCACAGGCCGCGACGCGGCGTCGGATTCGTGACGTCTTCCCGGCCATAGAAGGCCATGTAGTCGAAACCTTGCTCGTGGAACTTGCGGGCCAGGTCGAGCAGCCATTTCTCGCCGGTTTTCTCGTAGACAGAATAGACGGGGATCAGACCCTCGAACCAGCGGAACTTGCCCCACGAGAATAGCGGCGTGCGGTCGAGCGCGTCGAGCGTCGCCTTGAGATTGCGAAGGACCGCCTGGAGAACGGCGTCGTCGCCGGTGGCCTCGTGGTATTGGACGAGTACCTTGTTGGCCAGCAGGATGGCCCAGAGGTCGTAGGGCTTTGCGCTGGCGTCGAGCGGATAGGGGGCGTACCAGCCGTCGGGCCGCTGATGGGCGACGATGTGATCGACATATCGCTTGACCTTGGCTTTGAGGGCCTCGTCATCCAGGACCCAGGCCAGGGGGATCACGCCGTCGAGCCAGTAGGGGGCCCGCTCCCAACCATCGGCCTTGCCGCCGAACCACTGGCTCTGACCGACATCGGGCCAGAACTCGTCGAGATGTCCGCTCAAGCCGTCGGCCTGGAGGCGAAGCTGTCGTTGGAGCCAGCCCGTCGGGCGGATCGAGCCCAGCGGCAAGGGCCCAAACGCCAACTCGGCCAAACCCGATGGGGCCTTGCCACGGGACTTCTCGGTTTTGGATTTCGATGCGGTCCCGGCCTGGGCCAGCGGCGATGCGGCCATAGCGGCCGCTCCGCCGGCGATACCGGCCAGGAACTGGCGACGTCTCATGTGCGGTGTATTCATGGGCTCCTTTCTCCAATCGCTGTCGGGGCGACGCATGCATCGCCCTCGGTAATCCCATTTAGCGTTGATGCTACCTTGCGAGGCTTGTGCGTTCAAGGCATATTGTCTGGGCGAACCGGGGCAGGGATGGTACCATGGGCTCGCTTCGTAAAGGAGAAACGCCATGCGAAGGATATCGAGGACGACGTCGGTGGTCTTCATTCTGTGGTCTGGGTGGGTCTTGCCGGCCCTGGGGGACTCCACAAGTCCGGGTCTCCTGCACACGCAGGCAGGCGACGATTCCATCGTCACGCTGGAGCCCAGGCCGCGAGAGGGGATGCTGCTCAATCCGGGCAAGGGCTGGTCCGTGAGCGGGTCCCCCCAGAGGCAGCCCCAAGAGGTGCTCGAGCTGGCCGGTATGGGTGTGATGCGACTGGACTGGGCGACGCTCGAACCCCAGGAGGGCCAATACCATTGGGACGCACTGGACCGCTTCCTCGACAGTTGGGGCAAGCTCGGCAAGGTCTGTAACATCGGCGTGATGTGCGCCAACACCCACGGCCGCGACCCGAACGGCTACGTCACGCCCAAGTGGGTCTTTGACGCCGGGGCCAAGAAGATCGAGATCTTCCTCAAGCCCGACCAATCCACCACCGGCACGGCCGGCCGAAAGATTGCGCCGGTGTTCGACGACCCGATCTTCCTCGACAAGTTCGCCCATTTCCTACGGGCCTTCGCGAATCGCTACGACGGCGACCCGCGCATCGCCGTGCTCGACATTCGTTCATACGGCAACTGGGGCGAGGCCCACATGTACCCGTTCGGCGTTCCCGACATTGCGCCGGAGAAGTTTCGCCAACACGTCCAGTTGCACCTGGATGCGTTCAAACGCACCCAGCTTTGCCTGTCGCGCAACGCCCACCTCGGCAGATTCGGCCCGCTCAAACCCGTCTTTGACTGGGCGGTGCTGGAGAAACACGTCGCCCCGCGTCGGGACGGCATTTGCGGCAACAGCGACGGCAGTGAGACCGCCATCGGCTGGGGCATCGCGCCGGGCGTCTTCGAGTTGTTCGACAACTACGACGGCGTGAAACGTCGCGGCTGGTGGGACGGGATCAAGGACAAGAACGGCTGCGGGTTCACACTGGAGGAGTGCGTCGAGAACGGCAAACCCACGTGGGTGGACCTCGGTCGCGGCGGCGAATCGGGCCTTCGCATGGTCCGCGAGAACCGCCGGCTCATCGAGCGGCTCACCAACCGCATCGGATACCATTTTCATCTTCATCGCATCTCGTATCCCCGCAAGGCCGAGAAAGGCAATCTCGATCTGGAGCTGACCTGGGTCAACCAGGGCGTCGCGCCGATCTATGTCCCATGTGCAGTGGCCATCTCGCTGATCGATGAGAGCGGCAAGCACGCGGGAACCGTTTGGCCGCGGGAGTGTTGTCCGCACACGTGGATGCCCGATCGACCTGTTGTCGAGAAACTCCATATCGAGTGGTCGGATGTCCCGACGGGTGACTATCGCCTTGCACTGGCATTGACTCGCGGAAGCGGCGATCCTGCCCCCTACATCCGGCTTGGCACAGATCTGCCGGACAGCGAAGGCTGGTACGTCCTCGGCGCCGTCGTCGTTGCGCGTTGAGAATCGTTTGGGTTGCTTGTTGGGATAGAGTGGACATAGGGACGAATCCCCGGTAGACTGGCGGACATCTTGGATAGGGGCGGGTTTCAAACTCGCTCGTACAATCTGTGAATGCGGAGCAGTTAGGAGACCAGCATGCGTAAGAGAGAATCCCATCTCAATCGGCGTGACTTCCTCAAGAGCGCGGTCCAGGCCGGTGCCTTGTTTGCCATGCCCTCTGTGATCCCCAGCGCCGCCCTCGGCGGCAACGGCCGTGCGGCCCCGAGCGAGCGGATTCGACTCGGCGGCATCGGCATCGGCGGCCGTGGCACCTATGTGCTCGGATGTTTTCTGCACGAGCCGGACGTGCAATTCGTCGCGGTCTGCGACGTGAAAGCCAACCGCCGCCAGGCGGTCAAACAGATGGCGGACAAACACTACGGCAATCAGGACTGCGCCACGTACAGCGACCTGCGTGAACTGCTGGCCCGCGACGACATCGACGCGGTGCTGATCGCGACGGGCCCGAACTGGCACGCGATGGCCTCGATCCTCGCGGCCAACGCCGGCAAGGACGTCTATTGCGAAAAACCTTGTACAAAGAACATCGTCCAGAGCTTGGTGCTGGCGGACGTGTTTCGACGGACCGGGCGGGTCTTCCAGGCCGGCACGCAGCGGCGCAGCCTTCCCAATTTCATGTATGCGGTTGAACTAGCCCGGACCGGCCGGCTTGGCCGCCTTCAAACGTTGTACGCCCATCCGATGGGTCTCAAGGCCGAGATGAGCGGCTGGTTGCCCGCGGAGCCTGAGCCTGCCAAGGAGGTGGTGGACTGGGACATGTATCTCGGTCCGGCCGCTTGGCGACCCTTCAATCCCCGACTTCTCGACGGCTTCAACTTCGAGAAAGGCGGCGGCATGATGGGCGCCTTCGGCGCCGGCGGCTGCCTGGAATGGGGCTCGCACTGCGTCGATCTGTGTCAGTGGGCCAACGACGCCGACGGCACGGCCCCTGTGGAATACGAACCCAAGGACGGTCAACTCCATGCCCGCTACGCCAACGGTGTGAAACTCGTCATGCGAAACGACGGATGGCTGCCGTTGGGCTCGTGTCCGGTGCGCTTCGAAGGCGACAAGGGATGGGTCGAGACCGGCGATGACGGTGAACTCGTCGCCAGCTCGCCCGAGCTGCTCGTTAATAAGGGCGCCAAGATCGGCGGTTACCCGGCCGATTTTCACGTGCGGGACTTTCTGGATTGCGTCAAGACGCGGGCCCAGCCCCGCGCCAATGCCGACGCCGCCTGTTACTCGCACATCGCCTGCCATGCGGCCAACATCTCGCTGCTGCTGGGTCGCAAGGTCGTCTACGATCCGGTGAAGCACGAATTCCCGGGCGATGAAGAAGCCAATCGCCTGCGTTCCGAGGCATTGCGCGAGCCGTGGCGGATGTGAAACCGGTGGCCTGTGTCCCCGTGTCCTGTTTGTCGGATTACGAGCCACGAGTCACTTTTCTGACGAGGATAGATACGATGTTTCAGAATCAATGTTTCGTTTGGTGTGTTGCGTTCGTTGCGGCGGTGGGGTTTCTGTCGGTCGCCGACAGTCAGGCCGTTCCCAGCGAGAAAGAACTTCAATTGATCAGCGTGCTGCAATCCAACGCGCCGGCCGCGGAGAAGGCGATCACCTGCAAGCGACTGGCCATTTACGGAACGCAGGAAGCGGTCCCGGCGTTGGCGCCGCTGCTGGCGGATGAGCAACTGTCGTCGTGGGCGCGGATCCCGCTGGAGGTGATTCCCGGTCCTGCCGCCGATGGGGCTCTCCGCGACGCGATGGACAAGGTACAGGGCAAGCTGCTGGTCGGTGTGATCAACTCGATCGCATTCCGGCGTGACGCCCAGGCGGTGAATGCGCTCGTCGAGAAGCTCAAGGATGCCGATGCGGACGTCGCCTCTGCGGCGGCGGTGGCTCTGGGCTGCATCGGTGGCGATCAGGCCGCGGGCGTTCTGGAGCAGGCACTGGCCAGCGCCTCTCCGGCGGTGCGTCCCGCGGTGGCGGAGGGATGCATCCGATGTGCAGAGCAGTACCTGGCCCAGGACAAGACCGCCCAGGCCAAGAAGCTGTATGACGCGGTCTGCGTGGCCGACGTGCCCAAGCAGAGGATTCTGGACGCCACGCGAGGGGCGATCCTGGCCCGTGGGGTCTCCGGCGTTTCGTTCCTGGTCGAGCAACTGACCTCGGCCGACAAAGGCCGGCTCGGCATCGGACTGCGGACCGCCCGAGAGCTTCCCGGCCAGGATGTCACCGAGGCCTTGGCCGCGGCGATGGGTCGGTTGAGTCCGGAACGCCAACCTCTGCTTCTGCTGGCGATCGCGGATCGTAAGGACGCCGCGGTTCTGCCGGCGGTCGTCAAAGCCGCCCAGAGCGGTTCAATCGAATTGCGAACGGCAGCGGTAGGCGCCCTGGTTCGCGTGGGCGACATCTCCTGTGTGCCTGTCCTGCTGGAGGCCGCGGTCCAAGACGACGCTCAACTGGCTCAGACGGCCAAGATGACGTTGGCAAAGCTCCCCGGCAAGGACGTGGAGGCCGATCTCCTGGCCCGACTGCCGCAGGCGACGGGCAAGACTCGTCGGGTGCTGATCGAACTGGCGGCATATCGCCAGCTTGATGGGGCTCTGTCGGCGATCGGGCAGAGCATCGAGGATTCCGACGCGGGAATCCGGGCAGCCGCCATTCAAGCGATCGGGGTTTTGGGTGGAATTCAGCAAGTGACCGACCTCGTGACCCTCGTTCAGAAAACCAAGCAGCCTGGGGACATCGAGAAGGCGCTCTTGGCGGTCAGTGCTCGCGCGGGTCAGGCGGCCGTGCCGAGGCTGCAGCCGCTTATGCAGAGCAGCGACCCCGCTCTCCGGGTGGTCGGCATGCATGCGATGGCGATCGTCGGCGGGCCCGATGCCCTTGCGGCCGTGAAGTCCGCGATTGCCGACAAGGAGGAAGAGGTTCAGGATGAAGCAGTTCGCACGTTGTCGACCTGGCCGAACAAATGGACCCAAGATTCCGCAGCGGGGGAAGTCCTTTTGACGCTGGCGAAATCCGGGAAGAAGACGTCGCACCAGGTCCTGGGCCTTCGTGGATATCTGCAATACCTCCGCGGCGATAGGTCGCTGGCCGGCGCGGACAAGATGGCCAAGATCAACGATCTGCTCGGGCTCATCCAGCGTCCCGAAGAGGAACGGCTGGCCATCGCCGTTCTAAGCGGCGTGGAGGCCCCCGGCGCCCTGGAGGTGCTGACCCAGTTCGCGGGAGATCCGGCGGTGGCAGAGGAAGCCTGTTCCGCGATCGTCAGCGTCGCAGGCAAGAACGTGCAGGGCGTGTCTGTGGAGCAACGCCGGTCGGCTCTTCAGACCGTTCTGGAGAAATCCAAGAACGCCGGCACCAGGCGAAGGGCCGAGGAATTGCTCAGGAAGATCTGAGGCAATCCATGGACCGACGTGAGTTCATTCAATTGCTGGCCGGCGGCGCTCTGGCCGCCGGAATGAACCCAGCGATCGGCGCCGCCTCCGAGTCTGGGCCGGCAGGCCGATCGTCCGGATCCAAGCGCCCCCGACGGTTCGGGGACGGACGGGACTGGTTCTTCGAGAACCGTTTCGGTCTGTTCCTGCATTGGGGGATCTATGCGATCCCCGCCTGGCACGAACAGCATCAGTGGCGGGCCCGCGTGCCCCGCAGCGAGTATGTGAAACTGGCGGAGCGGTGGAATCCCCGCAAGTACGACCCCGACCGCTGGCTCGACCTGATGCAGGACGCGGGCATGAAGTATGTCTGCATCACCACCAAGCACCATGATGGCTTTTGCCTGTGGGACACGAAAGAGACCCGCTTCAACACGATGAACACGCCCTATAAGCGTGACATCCTCGGGATGCTCGCCGACGCCTGCCACAGGCGGCGCGTGCCTTTGTGCCTGTATTACTCGATCGCAGACTGGAACCATCCGAATTACCCCAATCAGGGCCGGCATCACGAATTGGCCGGCCCTGAACCGGGCGACCAGCCCGATTGGGACAAGTACCTGGAGTTTCTCAAAGCCCAAGTCCGCGGTGCTGCTGAACGACGGTCGGAAGATCGATTTCGCAGTGAACCTGGCCCCCAGCGACCACTCGGAGCAGAAGGCCTACCTTCGATTGCAGAAACTGCCCACCAACGAGATGGCCAACACGGTGCTCGTGGTGAAGCTGGAGTTCGATCGTTCTTTGGATGATCTGGTTGTGTCGTAGGCAGATCCCGGCGGGACCTGCGACAAGCAATCTGGCAGCAATGGAAAGGACACTTCGTGAGAACCCTGCAGCGGTCGGTCATTGTTTTGTGCGGCCTCATCGGTTCTTGTTCTGCCGGAGACGGGCAACAGGCGGCGGATCAGCATAGCGTGATCGGCGTGGCTGCAACGCAGAACGCGGCGGCCGAATCCACTATGTCGTCGGACCACTGGTTCCCGAAGGCGGGGCTGGGCATCTTTATTCACTGGGGCCTGGCCTCGATCCCCGGCAATCTCGACCTGTCCTGGGGCATGATGAAGAACACGCCGTGGGACGCCTCCGCGAAGAACTCCAACAAGATGACCCCGGCCGAATACTTCGCACTTGCCGATCGGTTCAACCCGACGAACTACCACCCCGACCGCTGGCTCAAGGCGGCGAAAGAAGCGGGCTTCGGTTACGCGGTGCTCACCACCCGGCACCACGACGGCTTCGCCCTCTGGCCGAGCAATTACGGCGATTTCAACGTGGGCAAATACCTTGAGGGGCGGGATCTCGTTCGCCAATACGTGGATGCCTGTCGTCGGCAGGGACTTAAGGTGGGATTCTACTACTCTCCTCCTGATTGGTATTTTGATCGCCACTACCGCAGCTTTGGTTATGGTTCCAAGGGCACAACGGAATCGCCGCATTTGGGGCTCAATCACGAGCCGGTGAGACTGCCCGAGCGGCCGGTCGATTTCGAGGACCGATACGTCGCCTACGTCAACGGCCAGATCGAAGAGCTTCTGACTTGGTACGGTCCCATCGATTACCTCTGGTTCGACGGCAGCGCAGGACCCAAGGTGCTGAGCATCGAGCAGATCCGCAGGCTGCAGCCGGGGATCATCGTCAACGACCGCCAGCACGGACGAGGCGATGTCGTGACCTCGCATTACGAATACAAACTGCCTGGCGCCCGCCCGACCGGTTGGTGGGAGCACTGCTTCAGCATGGTCGGCGCCTGGGGCTATACGAAGCCCGAGCGTTGCGCCCCGGCGAGTCTTCTGACGTCGAAACTGGCGCGAGTCCGCACCTGGGGCGGCAACGTCCTGGCCAACTATGGGCCGCGGCCCGACGGCGAGATGCCCGATTGCTTCTACAAATCCATGGAAGAAATGAAGGCCTGGATGGCCCACAGCGGCGCATCGCTCGTCGGCGTGCAGCCTGGGCCCTATCCGGATCGCTGCAACGTTCCGGTCACCGTGCGCGGGCAAACCTGGTTCGCGCACTTGCTGCCCAAGACCTCGGACGGTCCGGCCTCCGAGGGCACAATCGTGCTCACCGGTGTTGCCCGGCCGAAGAGGGCGGCGATGCTCGCCACGGGAAAAGAACTCATTCTGAACGATGCCGGCGACAAGGTCACGATCGAAGCCCCCCAGGGACTTCGATCGAATTCGGTCGATGTCGTTGAAGTGACCTGGTGAAGCGAAATGCACAGCGGGAGGACGATCATGCACACACATTATGATCGCAGGGTTTTCTTGAGACTCGGAGCGGCCGGCGCTGCGGCGTGGGCTGTTGGCGGAACGACGTTTGCCTCCGAGGTAAGACCTCTGGAAACAGTCCGCGTCGGTTTGGTGGGGATCGGCGGACGCGGGACGGTGCTATTGAAGATTCTGCTGGGCCTCGAAGGAGTTCAGGTCAAGGCGGTTTGCGACATCATCGAGGACCGCGTCGTCAGGGCGCAGGGTCTGGTGACTGCCGCGGGACAGGCCAAGCCCAACGGATACTCACGAGGCGATACGGATTTCCAACGTCTGTGCGAGAGCGAAGAGCTGGATCTGGTCGTCAACGCGGTTCGGCCGTGGAAGTGGCATACGCCGATCTCCGTCGCCGCGATGAACGCAGGCAAGCACACCGCCACCGAAGTCCCCGCCGCCGAAACGATCGAGGAGTGCTGGCAACTCGTGGAGACCGCGGAAAAGACCCGCAGGCACTGCGTGATCCTGGAGAACTGCTGCTACTTCCGTAACGTGATGCTCGTCCACCACATGCTGCGAAAGGGCCTGTTCGGCGAGCTTCGCCACTGCGAGGCGGGATACCAGCACTACTACCAGAAGGTCGGTCTTGGGGCGCCGCGTTCGGCCGACCCGCTCGTGCAGACAGGCAACAGCTATCCGACCCACGCGATCGGCCCGGTCGCGCAATGGATGGACATCAATCGTGGAAACCGCTTCGACTACCTCGTCTCCATGAGTGCCGACGGTACGCGAGGCAATCCCGGCGCGGACATCAACACGAGCCTGATCCGCACCGTCAACGGCCAGACGATCACGCTCTACTACGACACGAAGTTGCCCCGGCCCTACGACCTCATCTACCGCGTCCAGGGCACGCAGGGCATCTACTCGGCCACACTGGACCAGATCTACATCGAGGGTCGCAGTCCCAAGAACCAGACCTGGGAGCCGATGGATGAGTACTACAAGCAGTACGAGCACCCGCTGTGGAAGGCCTGGGGCGAGAAGGCCCTCTCGCACGGTGGCCACGGCGGCGCAGACTGGCTGACGCTGTATCGCTTGATCCAGGCGTTGCGAACCGGCGCGGCCCCCGATATGGACGTGTACGACGCCGCGACCTGGAGTTGCATCACCGAATTGAGCGAGAAGTCCGTGGCCAAACGAAGCAGTCCCATGGACTTCCCCGACTTTACGCGAGGCCGCTGGAAGACGACTCCGCCCATCGGAATCCTCGGCGCATAGATTCTCCTACCGAATCGAAGTCTTGCAGCGAACCGAGCCCAACAAGCCGGATTCGAGCAGGGGAGAGTCTTTCGTATAAGGGTTCCACGTGGTCCAACTCGTCCGTTTCTCAGGCGGCAACGACTGGTCGCCGATCAAGCGGTTCGGCCAGAGGTTGGCGACGGTGATCTCCAGGACGTTCTCGCCGGGCTTGGCCGCGTCGGTGATCTCCACCTGGAACGGGGCTTTCCAGAGAACGCCGAGGTCCTTGCCGTTGAGCTTCACCTGCGCCATGACTTCCACGCGGCCCAGGTCGAGCTGCCATCGTGATTTCCCAACTCTGGCCGGATCCAGCATGAACTGCGTGCGGTAGGTAGCCTGTCCGCTGAAATGTCTCACGCCTGGTTCCAAGTGCTTCGACCAATCGACGAGCGTATCGAGGACGATCCTTTCCGGCGCGCCTCGCTGCGGCTCGAATCGGACTTCCCACGGGCCGGCGATCTCGATCTCCAACGAAAGACCCTGCGAGGCCTCGCGAGGGGCGATCCTCCTGCCGAGCGGCTTCTTGTTGAAGACCACGAAGACCGAGTCGCAAGGTTCCAAAGACAGTTCCAGCCGCGTGCGTTTGTCCTTCACGACGGACCGCCCGGCGGAACGCGCCCTGCCTGTCATCGGGTCCCAGATCTCAGGTTGTTTTCTCGTGACACGAAACGCGCAGTTCGCCACGACCGCCTGATCGGATGGATTGGCGACGAAGTAGATGTCTGTGTCGCCGTCGCGACGATGCGTGTATCGCAGATTCACGTCGGACTCGAAGTCCGGCGGGACGCCCATCTTGCCAAGCACTTCTGCGACCAGATCGTAGTCGCAGTACAGATCGGGATACTTCTGCAAGCCACCTGTCATATCGATCCTGCCCCAGGGGGCCATGCCCATCTCGCCCAGTTCCATGGCGGCCTGCCAGGTTGCCCCGTCCGCTTCGGCGCTCTGCCATTGACGATCCGTCGGAAGGGTCAACGCACGACCGTCTTTGAAGCGGATGATCAAGGCTCCGATCAGGCCCGCCGGATTGGGCGACTGGCCCCCGTTCTCTGCACGGACGCTCAACACATTGTCGCCGGCTTTCAGGTCTTTCGTGAGATCGAAGGCATAGAGTTGTTTGAAGCTGTCGCCTTGTCCGACCGACTTGCCGTTTACTCGCAGTTCGAATGCGTTGTCGGCGGTGAGCAGAATTCTCGCCGACTCGACCTGTGTATTCCCTTCGAGCGTGAACGTCCGACGGAAGAACCTTGCGCCCACCGGGGCGCTGGCAGCCGGGTTGCCCTCCGAGTGCCAGATCCAGCGGGCGCTGGCAGGCAGAAACAGTGACTCGGATTTGCGAGGTGCGGCCGGCCTTGTCGCGATGGTACGTCCTTTGCCCACCCGACGCTCCGCAGGCTCATCCGAGAGGGAGTCAGACGCCCACAACTGGGCGGACAAGTCCTGGATTTGCCGGTCGCATTGCGGGTAATCGGTCAGGCCGGGGGCGCTGATCGGGGCCGGGCCGATCACCGTCGCGCCGGCTTTGACCAGGTCTCGGATCTTGCGGAGCAGTTCTGGGGTCATGGTTTGGAGATCGGATAGGACCAACACCCGATAGGCGGCTCCACTCGACAGAACCACCTGTCCGTTCTTGACGGTGCTTCCGGCCAGAAGTGTCTCAGGGGCGCAGCCGTCGAAGTTGTAGCCTTTGCGGTCACGGAGAGGCCCTGATCCGTTCATCGCAGAGGCCGGCGGGCGGAAGACATGCGGCGCGCCCTCGGGCGTCAGGTAACAGATGTCCGCAACGGTTTGGCCTCGTTGCAGTATGGCCTGGCAACGCGCGAGATACTCATGCCAGGCGCCGATCATCGGCCACCAGGTTTGGGTTCGTTCGTAATGGACACCGTAGGGACCCATCGTCATGCCGGGTTGGCGGTCGAGCCAGGGTTGGTGTGCGAAGCGGTGGAAGACCAGACGGTTGATCCCCATGCAGAAGGCCCAGTCCGCCTGTCGCTTCATGTTTCCCGGATGGAGTCGCCAGGCTTCCTTGCTGTCGGAGGTGAAGGCCTCGGCTGCGACGATCGGTCGGCCGAGCGTGTGGGCGATCGAGGTCGCCTCAATGCAACTGAATGCCGAATCGAAGCCATAACCCTCGGCCCAGAACTCGCACATCGGGATGTCCGCGACGCCGCCGAGACTGAGATCCGAGCAGGGATTCATATCGTAGGGCTCGATGGAGAGACCGAAGCCATGCTTGCCGCCAAGGGCCTTGAGACGCTGGGCGTGGTTCTCGATCACGAGTTCCTGGGCGGTTTGTCGCAGGTCCCAGAGGAATCGCTCGGAGACTTCGAGGCTCTCCACGACCCGACCTGTCATCGCAGGAAGATACCGCAGCGGGTCGTAACCGCGTCGTCGCTGAAACTCGCTGCGGAACTTCTCGCTCCAGTTTTGTGAGCCCATCTCCCAACTGTCGATGTGGAGCATCGTCCAGCCCGTCTTGCGGTCGGTGGGACGTGGCCCGATCTCTCGCAGCAACGTGCCGACGAAAGCGTCGAAATGAGCATCGAGGGCCGCCGGGTCGAACTTATCGCATTCGAAACCGAGTCCCGGCTGCGGCGCAGGTCGTGTGTTTGCGCCGGTGGTCGTTCGGCCGAAACGAAGGATGGTCCAGTCGCCCTCAGGGACATCCCACGCGAGCCGACCGTTTGGATCGAGGCGATCGGTCAGGTCCAAGATGTGGTCTCGTGCGATTGCCGGGAGCTTCGGGTCCTTCGCTGGCGCGGGCATGAAGGGTTTGACGCCGGGTTGCGACGAATACGGCGCCCGCACGTACAGGGCCTTGTCGTCCAGATCGGTAATCCCCGGTCCGTCCGGCGGGGTCGGAAACGCTAGCACGGCGACATCCCGGTAGAATCCGCTCCGCAGCGGCTCCAGTTCCGGCGGCACGGGACCGAAGAAGGGCGGACGAGATTTCGGCTGCGGCAGGATTTCGTTGAACCGCCGCATGCCGGTCACTTTGGTTTCGCTGGCAACGAGGTGCTGCATGGATTGTTCGACTTTGACCCAGGGGCCGCCGCTGCCGGTCCAGCCGGGGCCGGCATTGAGCGCCATCTGCAGGCCCAGACGCTCGGCCTCGGTGACGGCGTGCTTGAACAGGGTCCGCCAGGGTTCGCTCATGAATCGGACCGGGCCTCTCAGAACGCCAACATCGACCTCCATCAGGATCACCCCGCCGATGTCGGCCTGCTTCATGGCCTCCAGATCCGCGGTGATCCCTTCGCGACTGAGATTGCCATCCATGAAGAACCAATAGACCCATGGCCGGGCGGAGGCAGGGGGCTCGCGGAAATCCACCGCAAGATCACGTGCCCAGACATGCGAAGAGGCGAACATTGTCAGGAGCAAGACGCCTGTTCGAAGCGGTGTGTTTGAAAGTCTGAGACAGGGGAAAAGGGTTTCCACTTCACGGAGTCGATCTATCCGCTTCATTCTTTGCGTTCCTCTGCGGTTCGACAGCTTTCTTCGCCAGTTTCTGGCTGGCTTCCTCCAACCAGTCGTTCGGGATCGCAGCGTACGGCCGGAATCGCTCCATGCCACCTTGTTCTTCGCTGTGGAGCAGAGCCCGGTGCAGGCCGAGTTGGTTGGCGATGGGCGAATCGATCAGATTGCTCGAATCGGCCGTGCTCATCTGGAACAGCACCCGATGGTCAAACTCGTGGATCGTCGCGCGATCAAGGGTCCGTTCGAGCGTGCTGAGCGTGTTGGCCCACACCAACGTGTGGATGCCGACGGGGGGGCCTTCGCGCAGCAGGTCGGCGAACTGCACGTCACAACGGGGTGCCGCTTCCTCATCGCGAGAGAGGCTGAACATCTCTTCGCTACGGCGAAGCATTCGGTATCGCTGCAAGCCGAAGATCATCAGGAAGACAGAGGGATCGTCGTGCCGGCTCTCTTGAATCCTCGCATCGGCCTGGCGCGCCAGTTCGGCGATCTCATCGACGACCTCGTGCCACCCGACGTTTCGGCATTCGTGCGGAATCGCGTTCACGATTCGTTGGAACGCTCCGATCCCACCCGAATCGGGCGTACTTCCATCCAGAATGAGAAAACGGGCCGCGGAGGGAGGGAGTTGCGCCGCCAGGCTCAGGATTGCCGCGCTCATCAGGTTTTTTGCAAGGTCCTCCCGCTGACCGATGACCAGGACGTTCGAACCGCTCTGGCGGCGAAATACGACTGCGGTAGGTTCTTTGATCGTCACGGGAGCGCCCAGCCAGATTCGCGGGGCGGTTCCATCCCGTTGGACGCGGCCATCCAGACAGGCCTCCAACTGGCGGTTTTCGCGGATGTCTGCCGGTGCGCTGCCCTCGAAGACGATCGCCGGTTCGGGCGCGGGTAATGCATCCGTGGCTTCTGTACGTCTTCGAATTTTCTCCAGGTAGTGGTCGCGGGTCGTGTCGGCCAGCCAGGCGGTTTGGAAGGGGCTGTTGCCGGCAAGCCGGCCGCCGGCGTCGTTGTAAATCGCCTCGCCCGGTCGAGAAAGCAGGCGGGCCGCCATATTGTCGTCGTCAAGGATCAGTTGTGAATCCGCGTCCGAGCACTGCAGGGCAATTCGCACGGCCATCTGGCCGATCGTGCTGCGGGCCAAGCCGAAGACTCCGCCCAGCGTCTGAGAACCCAACACCACATGGATGCCGAACGCGCGGCCCTGGCGAACGAGTTGCTCGAGCAAGACCGCCGCATCCTGGGCGAGTTTGTCGTCTTCGGCGAAGAAGACCTGAAATTCGTCCACAATGAGCACGGTGCGCGGCATGGGTTTGCCGGTTGCTTTGCGATAGCCGGCCAAGTCCTGGACCCCCGTCTGTCGGAACAGGTCGCCCCGGCGGGTCATCTCCACGTCGAGTCTCTGCAGGATGCTCAGGCCGAACTCACGATCGCTCTCGATCGCGATTGCGCGGGCGTGAGGCAGACGATTCGTCGCGTAGGTCTTGAACTCGACGCCTTGTTTGAAGTCGATCAGGTACAACTCGACCTGGTCCGGCGCATACCACAAGGCCAGATTGGTGACCATCACATGCAGGAGAGTCGATTTCCCCGACCCGGTCTTTCCGGCGATGAGCATGTGCTGGGCGACCCCTCGGCCCAGGGACAGGTACTGCAATCGAGTCGCGCCTGTGCGGCCCAGCGGAACGCGAAGTTCCTCGCTGCTGTCGAGCGACCAGAACTCCTCCTCGGTCGGTGCGATCGCGGTGAAGGGGACTTCAACCCTCGCGGAGGCGGCGCCGGCTTTGCCGATGACGTGCATGGCCTCAGTCAGAGTCGCTTCGTCCGGCGGCGTGTCCAGGACAAGCGGGAACTGCCTGAGGACTTCGTCCCTCCAGACGAATCGTTCGTCCTCATACACCAGGTGTATGCTGGCGGCACAGATGTCTCGCATGTCCACGCCGCTAGGCAGATCGGCCCGCGTGTCGTAAGCGATCAGAGTATGGACGCCGCAGCGGGGACCGCTGTGAATGATACTGCTCAGGCGTCGGGCGGTTTCTTCACTGAAATTGCGGGGGAAGTCGGCGATCACGAGGAACCGATAGGGTTCCGCCAGTTCGCCGGCTTGGCGGTTGTACTGTTCGATGGTCTCGAATTCATTGCGGAGATACTTCTGGATGACGTTCTCCATGTGTTCGGTGAGGTCTTCCAGTTGTTCCTGGATTTGCTGGGGCTCGGTCCAGATCCGGCCCCCGACGAGCGATTCGAGGTAATCGCCGGCGTGCATGAAGCCGGCAAAGCTTTCCCCCAGGCCCACGGGATCGCAGATTGTGAAGCGTGCCTGTCCCGGCGGGAACGAAGCGAACAGACGCATCATGACCGCTCGCAGCGTGTCGATGGCCTGCTGGCGGCCTTCCCTTGGGTACTCCAGCAGCAGGGAGCAGTGTTCGGGAAATTCGAGCAGGGCCGGGAACGAGACCAATCGCCCGGCCTCAAACATCGATCCGGCTCTCGCGGTCACGGAAGGGGCCAGGCGTCCGAAGTCCACGTTGATTGTCGCGAAGCGTGTCCCGGACGGCGGAGTTTGAGAAGGAGTCCAGGATTTGCCCAGCAGATGGTCCCAGGGCCCCGTGGCTCGCTGGTCCAAATCGGCCGTCCTGCGAAGCAGCTCGCCGATGCGGGCCAAGCCCTCGTCCCATCGATCCTCCAACGATTTGCGTGCAATTCGGTATCGGCTTTCGCAAGCCGCGATCTCCTCGTCGAATCGCTTCTGGATCTCGACAAAACTTTGCTGGAATTGTCGCTCGAATTCCGTCTTTTTCCGCTGGTAGAGTTCCTGGGCCTTCCGGATCGCCTGGTCTCGGCTCTCCTTCAGGTTGTTCAGAAGTTCCTGTCGCTGGTCTTCGACTTGTCGCAGTGAAATGGCTTGTTGCTTGGCGAGATTGGCCTTGGTGATTTCATAGTTTGTTTCGGTTCTCTTGATCTCTGCCTGTTTCTGCTCGACGGCCTCGAGCCATTCCTTTTCGATCTGGTCCAGCCTCTGTGCGGATCGTCGGCCCAAAGCCATGCGAGCGGCCATCAAAGCGATCTGGAACTCCCCGTAGATCCGTCGGACCTGCGACTGCCCTCGCTTCCACAGGGCGCGTCCTGCCACCATGGCCAGGATCCCGGCGAAGGCCAATGCGATCGGTGCAGTCATGCCCATGGGAACATTCTGCAAGTGCAGAATCCCCAACGGTATGCCGACGGCGCCCAGAATCCCTGCGGCAAACAGCAGGGGCCGAACGCCCACGAACAACTGGGCTGTGCGGAGGTTGCGAAGGCGGATCAGACGCTGCTCGGCCAGTGCCTGCTGTGTACGAAGGACCTCGGCGGGGTCCCGATCGTCGCCTGTGTTGGTGCTGGGGACGACGGGCGTCAGATTCCGGCAACGGTACTGACGGATGAGGTGGTTGGCTTGCGCTTCGAGGTTGTCGAGCTGTCGCTGGGATTCTTCGGCGTTCGTCTTTGCTTCGAAGCTCTTCTGTTTTCTCCGGGTCGCGGCGCCTTCGGCGACGAATTCGATTTCAAGCAGTTGATCCTGTTTCTCTTTCTCCGCTTTGTTTTCGAGTTCCACGGCGGTCTGCATGACCCTCTTGCGACGCTGCTGGATCTCGACCTTCAGGGCGCTGAGACGGCCTTCGTATTCCGATTCAGCGTCCTTGATTTGAGTCTCGGATTCCTGCCGGACTTGCTGAATTTTCAGTCGCAATTCCCTTTCCAGCCTCTCCTTGTCGATGTCGAACCGACGCTGCGCCTCGCTGCGGGCCATCGCGTGCTGGGATTCGATCTGGGACTCCAAAGGCTCGACCGTCGAGGCGGAGAGATCGACCACTTCCGCCAGCGCCCGGCGGAGCAGACTCGTATATGTGCCGTTGTCTTGATGCCCGACATTGTGCGTAGGGGTCGTCAGATCGTTCCTCATAGAGCGGGATCCTCCGCGTCTCGGCAATCGTGTTCCGCTCGATCGATCAGACCGGCCATACGTTCCATCGCCACCGTCGCGGCACGGATGCTCGCCTCCAGGGGTGTGATGTACTTCTTGTCGAAATACAGGCAGTTGTCGTCCCGCCAGACCTCTCGCACCCGTTGCCAATCGGAGAGGAGTTTCTTGGTCGCCTGCACCAGTTTGGCCCGGCTGTCGGCGGTGCTCATCCGTTTCCCTCCTGCGGTTGGGGGATATCTTCCTTCTGGACCGGAATCTCCTGGGGTGCGTTCCGCTCGGGCGGCGCGTCATACCGCTGAACGGTCGTGTTCTCGAAGCCCTCGGACGGCCTCGCGACCATCTCTGGCGGGGCGACGGCCACATATTGCTCCAACGCCGCGACCATTCGGTCGAGACTCGAACAGGCGTTGGGGATCTCGACCTCAATGGCGTTGACCAGACCGTGGATTGCGCCTTTGTAGTCCAACGATTCTCTTTCGATCTGGCGGCAGTACATCCTGGTTAGTCGGAATCGGTCTTCGGCGTCCCGAAGCCGCTTTTCCGCGATCTTCACGGCCTGTCTTTCTTCGACACAGGAACTGCGAGTGCCGGCGATGGCCCGATCCAGGACCTCCCGCTGCTTGAGGGCGAGCTTGGCCTGGTTGTACTTGGCGGTCCGTATCTGTACCTGGGTTTTCCAGTAGCGGTGTCGGTCCTCGCGCAGCCAGGCGATCACTCGCTGAATGTCTGTGGTCGCTTCGTCGAGGGCCACCGCCGCGACGGAGGCAAACGTGGCCAGCGAGGCTCGAAACTCGGTCAGGACCGCTGAGGAATCGACTCTCGCTTGCCGGCTCATCCTAATCTCCTATCGCTGTTGGAGGTAGTCTTCAATATGCCGGGCCTTTTTGGCCAGAAATGCCACGTGCTGGTTGGAGGCATCCAGAAAACGGCTCAGCGTTTTGACCGTCTGATCAAACTCCTGGGCGAATCGCTTCTGCTCCTGATCGACCCAGGTTCGTTCGAGTTCCCTCATGCGGGACTGCAAGCCCACGATCAAGGTCTCCAGGTCCGAGTTGAACCGGGTCAAATCTCGGGCAAATCGCCGCAATTCCGCAGGGTCAACATTCGCTTTGGCCATGGGCATCTCCGGATTTCGCTGTCATCATGCATCCATTATAGCGGATTGGAAACAGACTCGCCACGGATTCTCAACGCCGGTCGTACGCTTCTCCTGAAGATCATTGCGGGGGTACTTCGTGCGGGCACCGTCGGCGACGCCGGCGTGAATCGATTCCTGCTCAGGAAGGTTGAAAGCAACGACATTATGAGAACAAAGTGGGACGGTCCGCTGCCGTCCTCACAATTCCTTCGCCGGGGGTGGGCCTGCTTGGTCTCGAAAGCGGTCTTCACAGATTTGCCACAGACTTGCCATTTCTCGGACTTTTTCGGGATTCCTCGTGGCCAGGTCTTTCTGCTCGCAGCGGTCGGTCTTTCGCCGGGAGGTTGTGGAACCTTTGACTGTGCGGTATCGGCGAATGTTCTGGCGCCCAGCGTCAGAGCGGCCCCCCCCCAACCTGTGGCTTGGCGAAGGAAAACACGTCGGGTTAGGTTTGTGTTCTTCTATTTTCTACCTTAACTCCGAAGGCGGTCAGTTTCCAGACGGGTCGGCTCCAAACAGAGAAATCGTCCGGTGAGACTCCGGAAAAAGGCATTCCTTATCTCGTGGAGGTATCGGGAAGGGCAAGCGCGATGGTTGGCGTACAATTCCCCCACGGGAGAAATCACACCTGCAATGTGAATTAGCTCGGCGAATCCAAGAGAAAGGATCTCGTACCTTACAGTTTTTCTGTCGATTGCGGGAAAATCTCAGCGGAAAGAAAGAGACCGCAGATACCGGACGCTTGTGCCTCGAACTTCGACGAATCCGCTGCAATTGTGTCATCGAAATTCGCTAAAGAAGAAATTTCAACGCTATCCCTTGTAAGATTTTTACAATTTTTTCGATATATGGTATTGAACAAACGGTCAGAAATGACTATACAGTCACTTGTGAACGAGGTAGTCGCACCATCAGAGTCGCCCAATCGGACTCAGCGAAGGGCTTCAAGGACTCGAAGTCGCCTGTTGAAGGCGGCTTTGTCCACGTTTGCGGCTGTGGGAACCGAAGCGGCGACGATCGAGATGATTACCCAACGGGCCGATCTGGGAAAGGGAACGTTTTACCGACATTTCGCCGATAAGAGCGAAATTGTTGGAGTTCTGATTGAGCAGTGCACCGCCAACCTTCTGGAGGCTGTCGTGAAAACGGTGGGGCAGCCGCACACGTTGCGAGAGGCCCTTGATGGGTTGGTGAATGGGCACATGGAGTTCTTCCTGAGCCATCCGGACGAGTTTATCGTATTGTTTCAGGGGCGCATGTTGTTGAAGCTGGATCGGGGGCTGACGTACGAAATCGACCGGCCTTTCGAGGGATATTTGAAACGTATCGAGGAATTGGTCCTGCCTTTTCTGCCGATAACAGTGGACGAAGTAAAGATCCGGCGGTTGGCTTGCGCTATCGCGGGTTTTGTGTCGGGCTTTTTGTCGTTTGCCATGATTACCATGGAGTCCACGACGCTCCGAGAGAGCATCGAACCCATGAAGGGAGCTTTCCTTGGAGCGGTGGTCGGTTTCATGGAGCGGCCCTAGGTTGGGAAAGTAATGTATGTGGCGTTCTGCGAACAGCGGTTTCGGCTTGGGTTTCGCAGAGCCCTGAGCATCAACAGTTAGATTCAAGGAAAGGAAATTCAACCCATGTCTATGTGCTCTGCAAGTGGAGGCGAAGACTCTTCCTGTCATGGAGAGGCCTCCCTGTGTGTAGCCAAAGATGACGAGCCTCCGCTCCTATCGGCTGCACCCAGCACGATCGAGACTCCCATTTATCGGTCCAAGAATTGGAACGACTGGCGTTGGCAAATGGCCAATCGAATCCGGACCTCCCAGCAGCTGCTCGCGGCTTTTCCGAGTCTGACGGGAAGTCCTGACGTGACTTCTGTGATGGCCAAGTACCCCATGGCGATCACGCCGTATTACGCTTCGTTGATTCGTTCTGCCGACAACCGCGACCCCATTTTTCAGATGTGTGTGCCTCAGGCGGAGGAACTTATTGATCCGCCGTTCCTGACGCCCGATCCCCTCGAAGAATGTCATGACATGCCGGTTCCCGGGATGGTGCACCGCTATCCCGACCGCGCTTTGGTCATCGCGACCACCATGTGTTCGACGTACTGTCGCCACTGCACGCGCAAACGAATCGCCGGGACGCGGGAAACCAGCATCACCAAGCGTCGATTGGAGCAGATCGCCGCTTACCTGCGGGAGCATCCCCAGATCAGCGACGTGATCGTCTCGGGCGGCGACCCATTGACGATGAACACCGAACACCTGGAGATGGTGCTGTCAAGTCTTCGCGCGGTTCCCTCGGTCCAAATCATCCGGATCGGCAGCCGTGTTCCGGTCGTGTTGCCGATGCGCATCACCGATGAATTGTGCCAGATGATCCGCAAGTACCATCCCGTTTGGATCAATACGCATTTTAACCATCCGCAGGAGTTGACGCCGGAATCGATGGAAGCGTGCAGGCGTCTTGCCGATGCGGGCGTTCCCCTGGGCAACCAATCGGTTTTGCTTCGCGGGATCAACGACAACCCGCGGATTATCGAACAGCTTTGCCGTGGTCTGGTACGAAACCGGGTCCGGCCGTACTACATGTATCAGTGCGATCTCGTCCGCGGCGTCGAGCATTTCCGTACCCCGGTGACGCGGGGCATGGAGATTATGGAGTATCTGCGCGGCCGGCTCAGCGGTTTGGCCATCCCGACGTTTGTGATCGACGCCCCCCACGGTGGCGGAAAAATCCCGGTCCTGCCGAACTATGTCGTTACACAGAGTCCGACCCATACGGTGTTGAGGAACTATGAGGGCATGCTCATCGCATATCCGGAGCCGCATGACCGGTTCGACGGTGAATGTCCCGCTCCCCAGGAGGAATCCTCGCCCGGTGTGTGGGAACTGACCTCGGGACAGTTCAGTCGGATCCAGCCCAAGACCAGCGTACGCTACACCAGACGCAAGTCCTGTTGTGCCTCGGATGGACCGGTGAAGGACTACTGAGCAGAACGAACGAATCTCAAGAATGGTTAGACCACCCGTTCCCAACGGGTGTCGGGTTGATTGCATGATTATAGGACTTACTTACGACCTGCGGGATGACTATTTGGCTCTGGGTTTCACCGAAGAGCAGGTGGCCGAGTTCGATTCGGTGGCGACGATTGCCGCAATTGAAGAGGCCCTTCGGTCCCTGGGCTACGACACCGAGCGTATCGGCAACGGCATGGCTTTGGCCAAACAGCTCGCCAGCGGTGAGCGGTGGGACCTCGTGTTCAACATCGCCGAGGGGCTTTACGGCCGAAGTCGCGAGGCTCAAGTCCCCTGTCTTCTGGAGATGTACGGAATCCCGTACACCTTCTCCGATCCGCTCGTCTGCGCGTTGACCCTGGACAAGGCGATGACCAAACGGGTGGTTGCCTCCGCGGGTTTGTACACCCCTCGTTTTGCGGTGGTGACGTCGCCGGCCGACGTGGACGTTCTGAAACTGGAGTACCCGTTGTTTGCCAAACCGCTGGCGGAGGGTACGGGCAAAGGCGTCGATAAGGATTCGCGAGTCGGGTCGCCTGCGGCTCTTAAGAAAGTCTGCACCCGCCTGCTGGAGCGGTTCGCCGAGCCGGTGCTGGTGGAAGAATATTTGCCCGGCCGGGAGTTCACGACCGCCGTTTTGGGGACAGGCCATGAAGCCCGAATCGTTGGAACCATGGAGTTCTCCATCCGTCCGAACGCCCCGGCCCAGGACTATTCCTATGAGGTCAAAGAGACCTGCGAACAATGCGTGGATTACTTCCCGATGCCCAAAGGCGATCTCCGCAACCAAGTGGAAGCCCTGGCGCTGGGAGCGTTTCGTATACTTGAGTGCCGCGACGCCGGGCGTGTCGACATTCGGTTGGATGCCCAGGGGCATCCGGCGTTCCTTGAGATCAATGTGCTTCCCGGCCTTCATCCAACCCATTCGGACCTTCCGATGATCGCGACACAGGAAGGAATGAATTACCAAGAGCTGATTGGCAACATCGTTCAAAGTGCCCTTGCCCGACAGGAGTCCGTGCCGTGCCGCATGGGAAGACAAGTGTCCTGATTCTCCACAACGAACCGAGACCCTCCGGTCACAGCGGTGCTTACACGGAAAGCGAAGCGGGAGTTCTGGTGGAAGTCGAGGCTGTCAGCCAGGCTCTGAGCAGGCTGAAGGTGGCCCATCGTACGATCGGGGTGCGTCGATTTGAAGATTTGCCTGCGGTTCTGGCCGCGGCGGACGAGCCGGTGGTTTTCAACCTCGTCGAAGGGTTCTGGGAGGACGACCGCCGGGAGAATCTGGTCCCGACTGTAATCGCCAGTTTCGGCAAGGCCTGCACCGGCAACGATTCTCAAGCCCTGTTGCTGACGCTCGACAAATGGGAGTGTAAGACTCTTCTGGACGCTGCCGGGTTGCCCACGCCGAAGGGGCTGATCGTTCGGCCGGGGCAGTCCGTGCCAGCCCAAGGCCTGTTCGAAGGTCCCTACATCGTCAAACCGGTGAGCACCGATGCCAGCGAGGGGATCGACAAGACCAGCGTCGTCCACAAACGGGGAAAGGTTCTAACGGAGACTGTGAAGCGGATTCACGACCGGATGGCCCAGCCGGCGTTGATCGAGCAGTACATCGAGGGACGCGAGTTGAATGTTTCGGTGATCAGCCGTAAGGGCGATCTGGAAGTGTTGCTGTTGGCCGAGATCGATTTCAGCGCATTTGAAGAAGGCCGACCCCGCATCGTGGGGTATGAGGCGAAATGGTTGGAGGGCAGCTTCGAGTTCAAGCACACGCCTCGGATCATTCCGGCCCCGCTGCCCAAACACCTGACCGAGAAAATCCGGGAATTGGCGGCAGCCGCGTGCCGAGCCCTCCATTGCTGCGACTATTGCCGCGTGGATTTCCGTTTGGATAAAGCCAATCGCCCCTACGTTCTGGAGGTGAACGCCAATCCGGACATCTCGCCGGACGCCGGATTCGCCGCAGCCCTCGATGCGAGCGGCATCGCGTACCAGACCTTCGTCAAATGGGTCGTCGAGAATGCGGTCGTTCGAAAGCGGAGGATGGAGGACAGAGGACCGAAGACGGGGAAAGCGTCGTCTTCCGTGCGGCGGTTGCCGTCTGGAATCGATGTGCGCTGGTGTCGACCCGAGGACCGGCAGATCGTGCTGTCGTTCCTGTCGGAGACGGGTTTCTTCCGACCCGATGAGATCGACATTGCCCGCGAGGTCCTGGACTCGGCGCTGGCGGAGGGCCCCAAGGGACATTACCAATCCTTTGTGGCTGAAGTGGATGGCGAAACGGTCGGCTGGGTCTGCTACGGTCCGACTCCCTGCACCGTCGGCACTTACGACATTTACTGGATCGGGGTGTCGCCCGCTTGGCAGGGCAAGGGGATCGGCCAGGCATTGATGGCGTTTTCCGAGCAGGCGATTCGCGATCGCGGCGGTCGATTGTTTGTCGTCGAGACTTCCGGTCGGGAATCCTACGCTCCGACACGACGGTTCTACGAGGCCCTGGGGTACACGCAGGTGGCCCGTATCCCGGACTTCTACGGTCCCGGCGATCCAAGAGTGATTTTCACCAAGGCGGCTCGGTAGGGTTGGCTTCTGCGGCCTTCTCCAGGAGGATCAGAGAAAGGCCGAAGTGGGGGAGTTCGAAGTCCAGCATGACGCGACCGTCTTTCACCTCGACGGACCGAACGGGCTCCAGCAACTCCAATTGCATCGAAGCCCTCATCTGCGCCAACCTCTCCGGGCTGGGAGTCGGGGGACTGCCGAGTCGGACCCATTTGGCGTACGCGTTGCTGTGCGTGTCGTCGATGCGGTAATGGGTCAGTCTGGCTTTGGGTCCGAAGCTTCCGGGCAGTGTGACTCTCAACTGCATCATTGCAGGTTCTGTCGCGACCAAGTCGTCGTGATAGTTCCAGAGCAAGGCCTTCACGCATCGGTCGTCTGCGACGGCCAAGCCATTGATGTCAGGGTTGGCCCGTACGCCTGCGCGAAGTATTTCATCGAGGCCGACGGCACCGTCGCTGGTGAGGGGGATTTCATCTCCTGTCAATTGGCCCAGCATCTTGAACGCGTTGAGGACCGGCTTGTGGATGCCGTTGGTGGCTAGGCTGCGGAAACCCTCAAAGTACGGTTGGCCATCGAACAGAAAGGCCCAGGTCACAACCCCTCGCAGATTGACCTTCTGCCGCTTGGCGAGGTCGAGGGAGTATTTCATCATCGCGACTTCATAGGCCCCGTAGGCAGGTACGTTACGATAGGCTCGTTCGGGGAACTTTGTCGAGGGACAAGCAGCGCACCCATCGGGGTCGGCTTCCCCAATGATGATGGGCGTGTCTCGATACTTGGGGAAATCGGCGACGACGCCGAACCCGCGGTTGTGCAGGCGCAACTGGTTTCCCAAATCCATCCGCACATGGCCTTGGTGGAGTGAAACGCCGCCTTTGGCGTGGAATCCGATGTAGTCCAGGCGCGTGCCTTGTGCCCCTGAGACGTGATTAGTCCCACCGGCGCAGTGCGCCAGGAAGTCGCGAAAGAACCTGCCGCTGCCGGCGGTGTGAGGCCCGCCCAGCGTCGCGCGGGGCAGAATCTCGTGCAGAGCCTGCTCGGTGTAGTCGAACAGCTTGCAGTATTCCTCATGTGTGCCGTGCCAATAGGCGATGTCGGGCTCGTTCCACAGTTCCCAGAGCCAATTGTCTTCGATGCCGGTGTAGCGTTCGGCGCTGTGACGGGCCCACTGACGGATCAGCTCGGCCCATTTCTCGTAGTTCTTGGGAGGATAGAAGCACCCGCCGTCTAACTTATACGTGTCGGAGTTCCGGTACGGCTCGGGCCGGCTCGAGAGGTCCCTGGGCATGAAGCCGATCTCCACCAGGGGCCGGCAGCCCGAGCCCACGACGGCATCCATGATCGAATCCAGGATCTGCCAGGAGTACACGGCCCGGCCATCCGAGTCCTCCGTGTAGACGTTCGTCGAGCCCCATTTGAGGTCCGCCGTGCCATCGCCGCTGTTGAGCAGGAAGTGCTTGCGGAGATAGGTCGGCCGAGTGTTGATCTGGGCGACCATCTTCATCAGATCGACGCAATCCACCGTCGTCGTGTAGTTGCATTCATCGAAGCCGTAGTATTGCCACACATGCTTGAGCGGCTCGCCTCGCCGGGCGGCGTCAACATGCACCGAGACCACGTCGGATTGAGCGAACGCGGTTCCCGAAATCACGACCAGAGCCGACATCAGCGACAACATCACACCGGCAGGGTGCCAACGACTTCTCATGACTTGTCTCCATGGCATGGGTGAAGGAATCTGCGTTCTCAATGAGTCACGTCCCCCGGCCGGCGGGGAGCGATGTCACGCCGGTGTGCCCCAGGATCGGGTCCTTCTCGATGTACCGCTCCCAGTCGGCCAAGGCATCCAGCATTTTCTTGCCGCGACGGCAATCCTCGATGGTTATTTTCCCTGTCTGCACGAGGTCGTAGTACGGCCCGATGTCGGTCTGGCGATAGAGACTGGCGAAATGCTGGTAGAACTCCTCTCGCGGCAGGCGGGTGGGCACCACGGCGTGCAGCGTGTCGAAGCAGGAGTACTCGTCGGTCAAAAGCTCGTGGCGCCGTTCGCGATAGAGCTGGGTCCCGGGCAGGGGAGTGAGGACCGTGAATTGCGTGTGCGTGATCCGCTTCTGTCGCACGTAGTCGTGGAGCCGCTTGAAATCGTCCGCCGTCCAGTCGGGATCGACGATGAAGGCCCCCCAGATGATCACGCCGTTGTCCTGGAGGATCTCGATGGCCCGGTTGTTCGTGTCGATCGTACAGGACTTGCTGACGTTCTTGAGCATGCTGTCGGAGTTGCCCTCGAGCCCCAGGAGGACCGCGTACAGCCCGATGTCCACCCACTTCTTGACGAGTTCGGGATGCCGGACGATGGAGTCCGTGCGACACTCCATGGAGTACCGTTTTCGGATGCCCTCGGCTTGGATCATCTCGGCGATGGCGGTCTCGCGTCTGGAGTTCATCAGGAAGTTGTCATCCACGAACGTGACGTGATCGGTAGGGACGGCCGCGATTTCCGAGAGGACCCTCTCCGGTGGCATCTGGTTGATGGCCCCGCGGTGGAACTCGTGCACGCTGCAGAAGCTGCATCGGAACGGGCAGCCGCGAGATGTTGCGACGGAGGTGTCCGGCCGGTCGAAGAGGAAGAAGTAGTCGTCCCGGTAGGCCGCCGTCAGGTCTCGTCGCGGCATCGTCAGAGTCCCGAGATCGACCCGGTCATTTGACCGGTCATTCCAGATGAACGTGCCGTTGGAGTCCTGCCATACGATGTTCGGCACGCCGTCGAGGCTCCGATGATTCGCCATGGTCCGGACCAGGCTCGCGAATACCATTTCCCCGTCGCCGATGGCAATCGCGTCCACCTGGGGCAGCGAGAAATCCTGCGGCAGAAGTGTGGCGTGGTGCCCGCCCACCACGGTGAAGACCTCCGGGGAGAAGGCCTTGACCCGGTCCAGGATGCTCTGTGCGGTGGCGACTTCCGGCGTCAGGGCGGTCACCGCCACCATCTCGGGCTGAAACTGCCGCAACGTGGATTTGAGATCGGTGTCGATTCGCATGTCGAGGATGCGAACCTCATGCTCCGGAACCGTCGCCGCGATCATCTCCAGATGCAGCGGCTCCGGCGACGCCACCAGGCGAAATCCAACACCATCCGAGAAACCAGGCTGAACCAACAGAATTCGCATAATTGTCCCCTGCCTTTTCGAAATCTGCCTCCGTCGCCAAATAGGCGATCGCTCTACCGATTCCTGCGGATCGTGTTCAGGTGGACTTTGGCCTTCTGCAGGTTCGGCAGGAAGTCGCCTCGTCGGAAATCGTACGTCCATCTGTGCAGGGTGATCCAGCCGCCGAAACGAATCAGACGAATCTCCCATCGCCGGTACCATCGGTTCCAGCCGGTCCTGAGGCGGTGAAGCGAAAACAGCAGGACCGGGAAAGACAAGATGCTGGCTGCGACCCACAATGCGTAGCGGAAACGATAGACGCGGGTCATGATCCGCCGGCTGGCGCGCTGCAATTCCTCCGCGGTCGCCGGCGCATCGGGCTCGAACAGGGGGAAGTTGCCGTCATAGTATTGCCAACCGACATCCTCCAGCGGATAGACCCGGCCCTGCTCCTGGAGTCTATGCCGCAGTTCCGTCCCCGGTAAGGGCACCGGCAGCAGGACCTGCACGCTGTCGATTCCGGATTTGCGGATGAATCGCCGGAATCGCTTCACCCGTTCGGCCACTGGGATGCGGATCTGCGTGTTCGCAGCAGCCGGGTAGCCGAAGATGAACATGCCGTGCACCCAAAACCCCTGTCTGCGAAAGACCTTCACGAGCGAGAGCATTTTCTCGGAGTTGATGTGCTTGTTCATGGCCTTGAGCTCTTCGTCGATCGGGGATTCGAAGCCAATCGCGACGTGTCGAATGCCGGCCAGACGCATCGCGGCCAGCAGCTCCGGATCGTTGGCCTTGTCGAGCCGGATCTGCACGGTGATCGAAAATTGCCGACCGATGGTCTCCTGGTAATCCTGCAGCATCCGGCACAGCCAGATCGTGTCCTCCCGCTGCTGGCCGAACAGATCGTCGACGACGAAGAATCGGCTGGCGTCACGGGTTTCCACGAGGTGGCGGATGTTGTCGAACAGCCGCTGAGCGGATGCGGCTCGCGGCGTGCTCTTGACCGTGCAGAACTCGCAGTGCATCGGGCACCCCCGAATCCGTTCGACCGGATAGACCCGGATCTTGGCGTAGCGGACCAGCGAGAAGTCGGGGAAAGGGAACTTGTCGAAGTCCGTCAGGGGCTCGCGCTGCGGCGTGCAGACGACCTGCCCATCGTGCAGATAAGCGATTCCCCGTATCCCGTCGACAGCGGTCGGCGTCCGAGAGTTGTCGCCGGAGAGGGCATGCAAGAGTTCCTCGATCGTTTCTTCGCCCTCGCCCAAGACGACGATATCGATCCCCGCATGAAGCGCCTCGGCAACATTCTCTCCCGCGAAGTGCTGCCCGCCGGCGATGGTCGTTACGCCCATTCGTTTATACTGTCTTGCCAGTTCGTACAGCCGGGGAATTGTGCTGGTGAGTCCGCCGTAGAAACCCACGACGTCTGCAGGCCGCTCCCGTTGTATCAGTTCGTGGTCGGCCCCGCCGGATTGCGACCTCGGACCATATCGGCCCAGGTTGTTCTCGTCGATGATTTCCGCATCCCATCCAGCCAGCTCGTTGACCGCGGTGGCGACGCAGACCGGCCCCAGCGCCGTTGTCCGGCAGGCGATCCGTGAATAGATGTTGAAGGCCGGGAAGGCCGGAACGACGATCCGTAGTCTTCGCCTCTTTTGCGTCAAATCAGCCATGAGATAGATCCCTCGCAAATCATGTCACAATTCCGTTTCCTTGGTATCCTGCCACGACTTGAGGCCGGCTTTCAAGGGTGGGTACATCTTTTTTTTCTGCCGTTCAACGGGCAGAAACCGCCTTTCGTCTGCGGACCGCATGGGGTCTTTGGGTGGCTCGTCGAACTTTCGTCCCCTGGCGTGGTGCGTGGGATCACGAAGTGCCATTTCTGTCGAAAACTACATTTATAGGGACAAGAAAAACCATGCTCCTGTGACTCAATACGGCCAGTATACCATCCTTGTTCCCAAAAGCGAGAAATTCCGCACATTCGGCCATTCGCCGGAGGAATCCTTGGACACATGCGTTACTCGGTTTGTCCGAGAAATCGGCAAAAAAGGGATACGATGCAAAAAAACATCCAATCGGAACCCGGTTGTTGCATGAGGCGACGGGGACAAAACCGGAGTATCTTCTTTGATGCAGCTTGCAGCTGTGGAATCACGAATATCCTTGCATTTGCGTTCCCCGAGGCTACAATGATACTGTTCGGGGTTATCCCGAGACCGGGATGATTGACTGATGACGCTTTGATCTGATATTGTCCGCTCAAGACAACCTCTTTGGTCTCAAGACGTGTCTCTCGAATCATTTTGTCGTTGTTCCCGGGACCGAAAGCAAGAAATGGAAGCGCCTGCGTCTTCTGGACCCTCTCCAGGGAGAAAGGAAGGACCGATGTCCGTCGAACTGTACGCGGAAGAGATTGTCGTGGTGGCGACGGGGGAGAGTCCGTCTGATTTCAAGGTCTGGCTTCGCACCGAGACGCCGGAGGATTTGGTGGAAGATCTTCAATGGCTTTGCGAAGACGATCTCGACTGCAATGTGATTGTGGACCTTGCCCGCCTGGAGAGTTTCGATTCCGACAGCTACAAGAGCCTTCTGGATCTTCGCGATTTCACGACTGAGTGCGATTTTCGCATGGTTCTGTGCGGTTTGTCTTCGCATTTGAAGTGGCAGTTGAAATGCCTTCATCTGACGCGAGAATTCGATGTGTTCGATACTCGGGAAGCTGCGATCAGAGAGCTTTCCGGCGGATGTCTGGAGCCATAACCCAGTTGGTTACAGGCAATCTGTTTCTCAAGCAACGCATCCCGGACCGCCCATCCTCGGCGCAGCAACCCTGGGGCGGGTTTTGTGCCTTATCGCCGGGGTCGTCGCATGGTATTATGCTCGAATGCGTGAAGTCATAAAGAGCCACATTCTTCATTTGTTGCAAAAGGACAGTGCCCCCCGAAAGCTCGTCCACCTGGAGCAAGAGCTCGGCATCGGGGTTGAAGTCAAGGCGGCGTTTCGCGAGGCGTTGGATGCCCTGGCTGCAGAGGGACGTATCATTGTGGGCGCAGGCAACATGGTCAGATTGCCCGCAGCGTCCCACGAGATCACCGGGATCTTCAAGGCCAATCCCCGCGGCTACGGTTTCATTACGCCCGAGCAGGCCGATGTGGAATGCGATCTGTTCATCCCGGCCAACGCCACCGGCAATGCCATGACCGGCGACCGCGTCGTCGCCAGGATTAAGCGGCAGAAGGATGAGGGACGTTTCACCGGCGAGATTGTGAGAATCCTGGATCGAGCCCACAAAAAGACTGTCGGAACGCTTCGTCAAGAGCCCACCGGCTGGCTGGTCCAGCCCGACGGCGGCGACTTTCTTCGCCCGATCCAGATCGAGGGCGTCAACGCCCGCGCGATGCGGCCTGGAGACAAAGTCTCTGTCGATATCCGTGCCTATCCGACCCGCTCCCAGCCGGCGCGCGGGGTGATTACGGAGGTCCTCGGGCGGCCGGGCCGGTTCGACACGGAGATCTCGGCGGTGATCCATCGCCATGGCCTGCCCGACGCGTTCGACTCCTCCAGCCTGGTCGAGGCCAGCAACGCCAAGTCCAACTTCAATCCGCACGACACGCGGGGCCGCAAGGACCTCGCCGGAACGCTGATCATCACGATTGATCCGCCGGATGCAAAGGATTTCGACGACGCCGTGAGCCTCACTCGCGACGGGGACGGCAACTGGGTGCTCGGCGTGCACATCGCGGACGTAAGTCATTTCGTGCCGGAAGGCTCAGCCCTGGATCGGGCCGCGCGCCTGCGAGGCAACAGCGTCTATTTGCCGGGTCAGGTGCTTCCCATGCTGCCGGAGATGCTCAGCAACGGCATCTGCTCCCTCCAGCCCGGCCAGCGCCGCTACACCAAGAGCGTCTTTCTGACCTACAACAAGGACGCCCAGGTGATGGATACCCGATTCGCCAACACGATCATCAAGTCGAAGGCCCGCCTGAGCTACCAGCAGGCTGATCGGGCGCTCAAGGGCGATGCAGACGGTTTGTCGAAGGATGTTGTGGCTTTATTGCATGATATGGAGAATCTGGCTCGCAGTATCGAACAGCGCAGGCGACAGGCGGGTATGCTGCAACTTCAGACGTTTGCGAATGAACTGGTCCTGGACGAAGGGGGGCAGGTGATCGGGGTTCAGCCGGAGGACACAAGTTATCCGCACACGATCATCGAGATGTTCATGGTCGAGGCCAATGTCGCGGTCGCGACGTTGTTGGATCGCTATTGCATCCCATTCATGCGACGAATCCACCCTGAGCCCGACGCCAACGCCTTGTATCGGCTCTCTCAAACGCTTCGGCTCCTGGGCGTCACGCTCTCGCGCAAACCGCAGCGTTCGGACATTCAATCGCTGCTGGACGGAATCCGCGACAGAAAGATCGCGCTTCCGGTGAACATTCTGGTTCTGCGGAGTTTGGAGAAGGCGACGTACTCTCCCGCCAGCGTCGGCCACTATGCCTTGGCTGCTTCGAAGTACTGCCATTTCACCAGTCCGATTCGTCGGTATGCGGATCTGCTGGTCCATCGGGTCCTGCAGGAGTATCTCACCGGCAACTTGGAACGCGCCCGGCGGTTGTATGCCTACCCCGACTTGGTGGAGATCGGCGAGCACATTTCCGAGACCGAACGGGTGGCGGAGGAGGCCGAGCAGGAGCTCAAGACGACGCTGATCCTGCACTTGATGCGCAATCGAATGGGCGACGAAATGGAAGGGATTGTCGTGGGCTTGACTGGTTTTGGAGCAGCGGTGCACCTTCCGGAATATGGCGTGGAAGGGCTTGTGCCTTGCGAGGCCCTCGGGCCGGACCGGTGGCATTTCGATGAGCAAAACCAATGCCTGCTGGGCCGTCATACCGGGACGATCCTGCGACTGGGCCAGACCATGCGTGTGCGAATCGTCGATATTCATCCCGCGGGCGGGCAGCTCGACCTGGCACCGGCCGTCGGGCTCGTGATCAAGGCGCCCGAGTTGCCCAGGCAGCAGACACCCCGCCGCAACGCGGCCAGGAAACGTCGGCGAAACCAGAAGAAACGGACAGGCTGAGGGCAAACGGGAGGAACCCATGGAGAAGGAAGAATCGAGGCCATCGCCGGATGTCACGCCGTACAAGTGCCACGTCTTCGTCTGCGTCAACGATCGCGGCCGAACGCGGAAATCCTGCGCCGACGGCAAGAGCAAAGAAATCGCGGTCCGTCTCAAGGAAGCCGCCAAGGCCCGCAACTTCCCGCCGGGCGAGGTCCGTGTGTCCCAAAGCCTGTGTCTGGGGTTGTGCGAGTTGGGCCCGAATGTGGTCCTCTATCCGCAGCGGATCTGGTTCAAGGCGGTCACACTGAGCGACATCGACCGCATTCTGGACACAGTCGAGAAGGTCCTCAAACAACAACTCTGAGGCAATCTCTCTTACTATTTCGCCACGCCGGGGGAGGGGACGGCCGCCCGCCAGTTGGTGGGGTCGTTCCCGTCGGCTCGCGGCTCGATACGACTTAGAGCCATGCCTTTGCCGTCCGCCTTCGTCGGCCAGGAATCGACGCCGGAGGCGAAGTTCTCGGGATGCGAACCGTCGCTGTACGTGACGCGATCGGCGGCGATCCACTGTCGTTTGCCGTCGAAGCTTTCGTCGCCCGGGCTGCTGATCTGGATCGTATCACCGCTGTTGGCGAGTCGGCCGTCGCCCCATTCAAAGATCTGCACTCCATCGGGGACATTGAAGACGACGTTGAATGCCGTCAGATTCTTGACCAGCAGGATGCATTCGCCCGGCGCCACCGTCACCGGCGGATCGGACGGGAATAGCACGTCAATCGCCGGGTCGTCCGGGTTGTCGGTGAATCGCCACGCGACACCGCGAATGGCGTCGTACAGCGTCAGAGGTGAGTCGCCCACATTGAGCAACTCCACATACTCGGCGTCCGGCGCCTTGTCGGGGTTGTACATGATCTCGTTGATCTTAAGGTTCTCGGGTTTGGGCCCGATCGTGAAGACCGCCTGCGCCAACCCACTCCAGGGGCTGTAGGGATTGTTCGCAACCCGCACACGGGCCTTGACCTGGGTGCTCCGGCTGATTGTGAAGGGGCCGGTGTAGAGGCGAGCGGTTCCGGACATCGGATTGTCGCCGGGCAAGGAACTCATCCCGGCGTCCAGTTCGAGCGAAAGCAGAAAATCGGAGCTGGTAATGGGGGAATTCATCGCGTGAATCGCCAGCAGATTCTGCCCCTGCCAGAGCAGGCCTGCATACGCCGTAATGTTGAACTCTTGAAAAGTCACTGCCTCGGAATCCGCATGAGTGCCGGACGCAGTGGAATTCCAGGCGGGTTCTCCCGAGAACAGCGAACGCGCGACCTCGACCCCGTTCAAATAAGCCACGAAACCGTCATCGTATCGCACTTTCAGAGTCAGGCTGGCCAGGCCGGTCAGATCGCGGGAGACTCCAAATGGAATGCGAATGAGACAGCTTGCGTTGCGGCCGTACATCTGATCGCCGACGTCGATACTGAAATAGTTCTGGTAGCCGTTGTCGCGTTCATAACCGACTCCTCCGGTACCACCGATCCAGCTTGTATCGTCGAAACGCAGATCGCTCTTCCATGCGTCGGAAATCGGCCCGGTTGGGACAAGCACGCGTTTGGCGGCGTTTTCAGCCACCAGTTTGACGCTCTGGGTGGTGCCTGGTGTCAGTGCCGTCGGACGGGGGTCCGAACCGTCGAGCGTGTAGTACAGTGTACCGACGGCTCGGGGGTTGCTCAGGGTCACCGTTACGTCCGCCTCGGTGTGCCCGCCGATCGGGAGGATCTGCGGTGGGGCGACGAACTGGTTGTCGATCCACGTACAGCGGGTCTGGAGCCATTGCTTGAGTTGATCGATCTCGCCCTGGAAGCCGCCGTAGCGAGGACCGGCGCTGGGCCACTTGGCGTAGTTGCGGACTTGGGCCTCGCGGATCTCGTCGGCCATGCTGTCGATCGTGGCATTCAGACCTGCGGTGCTGAACGGTCCTTGTCGCAGCACGAACCAGCGATCAATGTATTTCTGCCAGAAGTTCGAATCCTCGAAGAGCCGGTTCCACCAGACGTACTTGTGATAGTCGGTGGCGTCTCCGGTCCCTCGCCAACTCTGGGGGTTGTCGTCCCGCCCGTCGGTGGAGTTGAGCGAACGGTCGAAATCCCACAAGGGGCCCATCTCCAGCTTGCCCTCTCGGTTCTTGTGGAAGTGCGTGCTCAGGCGAAGGGCGTCCACGTTCATCGCCAGCAGGTTCAGCAGGTTGTGGTCGATCCAGGACGCCACGTCGATGTACTTGGCGTAGCCGGTGGCGGGGTCGGAGAAGTTTGGCCCGTACAGGGCCGTTTCAAAGTCGTTCAAATACCCGCGAATCCATGCGGATTGGGCAGTCGTGATCTCCGATTCCTTGGGATCCACATAGCAGAGGGTTCCATCTCCGTAAGTGGGATTACCTCTGGCCGTGCGAAAGCCGGTGTCGCCGTCGTCGGGACGATCGATTTTCAGCATGTAGCCCCCGGAGATTCGGGGCTCGGTGCTGTCCCAGGGCTCCAGTTCCTCAATGTCCACGCGGTCTTTACCTCGTTTGATTTTTTCCATAAAGATGTAGAGACCGACGTAGTCGCTGGCGGAGACACGGTCGTCGTTGGTGTTCAGGTACACCTCGACGAACCGCGTCCGCACGGAATATCGGCCGATCTGATTGCTCAGAGCGTGCATGAAGGCGTTGTTGATGAGTGCCCGATCGAAGCTGAAGGGAGCGTACAGAATCCAGTCCGATTCGGCCGGCAGGCCGAAGATCGAGACCTTGCGGTCCCGGTTGTATTCATCCCATACCTCGAACCCATACGAACCCTTGGCGGCTCCCAGAGTGCTGCGTCCCCGTCGTTTCATCCCGCCTCGACCGGCATAGTCAGGTGGGTCGGTGATCCTGGTCCTCCCGTCGGCGCCTCGGTCGATGAATACAGAGCGGACCGAGCGGTACGTGGTATTCATGCTTTGACGTCCCGTGTCGATGATCACCAGAGGCAGGTTGGAATTGAAGTTCAGAACGTCGTTGGCCAGGGCTAGGTACGTCCGGCTCACCACCTCGCTGGGCATCTTGCCGGGTTCGTACACCCGTGCGAGAACTTCTTTCGTGCCCGAAATGGGGATGGCGGCGGTGTATTTGAGCGACGCAGGGCTGGGCATCTGTCCGTCCAAGGTGTAACGGATATCTGCCGTCGGACTGGATGCGCTCAGTTCCAGAAGAAACGGATCCGAATAGGTCCCGCTCTCACGGGAGAATCCAGGAGGGGCTGAAATCTCGTTGGATCCGGGAATATTCATTGCGCCGGGCGTGGGGACGATGAAATACTGCGGTTGATTGCCGTACAGGCCGTAGGACAGATCGAATCGCTGGGGTGGATAGCCGCCGCCGTCGGTGCGGGAACCGTATTCATGCACCACCTGCCCATCGGGTGAAACCAACGCCAGATACTCACCTTCGCTGGAGAGGGAGAAGTTCGTGTGGTAGGCGCCCGCCGTGTCCTTGTAGGGCCAGTTCTCGGGATGGTCCTCTTCCTGGATTCCGGAGGCATAGACCACAAAGAAGGCGCCGGACGCGAGCTGGACCGCGGGCAGGGTCCATTTCGCCAGATCACATGGATCGTCCGTCAGGTGCCAGCCGCCGAGATTGACCGTCGTGGTCCCGCGATTTTGGAGCTCGATCCAGTCGGGATACACCACTTTTCCTTGAACGATTGTCGATCGATCGGCTTCGTTGATCGCTTTGAATTCGCTGATGACAACCGACCCTCCCTCAAGAAACAGGTCTGCTGAGGCTGGATCCGCCGCGGGAGGCGTAATACCCGCCGGGATTCCTATGAATTCCACCTCGGCGATTTGCATGCTGTTGGCCCCCGCCGGATTGCGGACCTTTGTGAAGAGGAGCTGATAATGGGTGTACGCAACCGTGTTGGGGAATGTGATTGGCGTGGTGTTGCTTGTGAATCGCGGCCAGGCGGTGATCCGCGCAAAGTCCACGATATCCCCGGCGGCAATCATCGTGTACGGTCCGTCGATGCTCCCGTTCGAACCGGATAACTCAAAGGCGACCGGATCCCGCTCCGGCGCATCGTTGGCGGTGGTGAAGATCAGCTCGGTAACGATGGTTGGACCTGCCGTGGGGGTCACCTGGAACCCCGTGGGTTGGCTCTCCCCTTTGAAATGGAGAAACTTGGTGTTGACGTTGTCGTCGATCGCCAGGTTGGGCGATTCGTTGGCGGGCCAGTCGTTATCGTTGGGCACGCCGCGGATGAAACTGTTCGGAGTGGTGATGTCCGCCGGCGTGGCAACCTGCGCCGACAGGAGAACGATAAGCAACGCAAGCCAGCTTCGGTGATTCTTGAACACGAGCCATATCCTCCTCTGGACGGGAATGATTACTCCGCCGGGCCGAAGAACTGGATTCTATTATAGGCATTCGAACTCGTCGGGTCAACGTATAAGGCCGGAACCGAGCCGCTTGCGATGTGGGGAAGTTGAAATCCCAAAAGTTGGAAGGGACGCGGGAAATGACTTTCCCTGGCTCGAGCCGATTTTGGCCGAGGTTTTGACGGCGGAGCAGAACGGCCTGGCGTTGCAGGGGCCCCCGGCCGCTTGGGTCGCATGACGATGTCCTCGGAGATCAACAATCCATCTTCTTTGATCCCCAATCAGTCGGGAATTCCCAGGTCGTCCTTGGTGATGATCGATTCGAATGCGTAACCGGCGTCGGTGATGTTCTCGCGTGCGCCCTGTTTACGGTCGATGACCGCGACGATCTTTTTGATCTTCGCGCCGGCGTCGGTGATGACCTTGGCCGCTTCGAGGACCTGGCCTCCGGTGGTGGCGATGTCCTCGACGAGCAAGACCACGTCGCCCGCCTGGAGCACGCCCTCGACGAGTTTGCTGGTGCCGTAGTCCTTCTTGCTGTTGCGGACGATGATCCAGTTCTTTCCGGTCTCCATCGCGGTCGCGGCGGCCAAGGCCACGCCACCCAGTTCGGCCCCCGCGATCAGGGTTACGTCCTTCGTCATGTGCTTGGCGAATTCCTTACCCAGCGCCTTGAGGATGTCCGGCTTGGTCTCGAAGAGGTACTTGTCCAGGTAGTACTTACTCCGCTTGCCGCTGCGAAGGAGAAAATCGCCTTCGAGGTACGCGGTTTCTTTGATGCGTTGGATGAGTTCCTGCCTTGTCATATCCTTTCTCCTTCCCGAAAATCCGAAATCCGAATCTCGAAATCCGACCCCGCTCTGGCAGGCGACAAGCACGAAGGATAAAAACCCAAGCGCAAAACAGGCCTGGGTTCGACGCGAGCGTTTCGGTCATCCGCGCTTCGGATTTCGAATCTGGCGATTTTCAAACCTTCAATTCGACCTTCTGCCCCAAGTGCTTCTGGTACCTTTTCCGGATCGGGGCTACGACCGCCCGGATGAATTCGTCCACCTGCTGGGGGGCGCGGCCGACATACGCGGCAGGGTCGAGCACCTTCTCGAAGTTGAGGTTCGCGAAAGCCGCGTCCTGCTTCAGGCGTTCGATCAGATCGTTGGGTTTGCCCAGACGCTTGACCTCGCCCGCGGCGGCCTGCGAGTGCTGGCGAATCTTTTCATGGAGGTCCTGACGGTTGCCGCCGGCCTTGACGGCGGCCATCAGGATGTTCTCCGTCGCCATGAAGGGCAGCTCGGCCATCACATGGGCCTCAATGACCTTGGGGTAGACGACCAGGCCGTCGAAGACGTTCAAAAGGATCTGGAGGATGCCGTCGACCGCCAGGAACGCCTCGGGAATGACCACGCGCTTGTTGGCGGAGTCGTCGAGCGTTCGCTCGAACCACTGTTCGGAGGCGGTCATCGCGGGGCTGGTCGCCAGGCTCAGGACCAGCCGGGCGAGCGCCGTCACTCGCTCGCACCGCATCGGGTTTCGTTTGTAGGCCATGGCGGATGAGCCGATCTGGGATTTCTCGAAGGGTTCTTCCATCTCCTTGAGGTTGGCCAGCAGACGAAGGTCATTGCAGACCTTGTGGGCCGACTGGGCGATCAGGGCCAGTGTGTTGACGATCATCGTATCGATTTTGCGCGGATAAGTTTGACCGGTGACGGGGCAGAGCTTCTTGAAGCCGAACGCCGCAGCGACGTCCTTGTCGAGCTGCTTGACCTTGGCGTGCCTTCCCTCGAAAAGTTCCATGAACGAGGCCTGTGTTCCGGTGGTGCCTTTGACGCCGCGGAAAGGCATCGTCTCGATGCGATGCTCGACTTCCTCCAGGTCCATCGCAAACTCCTGGCACCAGAGCGTCGCTCGCTTGCCCACGGTGACCAGTTGCGCCGGCTGGTAGTGCGTGAAGCCCAACGTGGGCAGGTCGCGGTATTGCTCGGCGAATTTCGCCAGCAGGTCGATCACGGCGGCCAGTTTGCCTGCAACCAGACGCAGTGCGTCCCGCATGATGATCAAGTCCGCGTTGTCGCCGACATAGCAGCTCGTTGCGCCCAGGTGGATGATCGGAGCGGCCTTGGGGGCGACCTCCCCAAACGTGTAGACGTGTGCCATTACGTCATGACGGAACTGCCTTTCATAGACCGCGGCCTTGTAGAAATCGATGTCGTCCAGATGGGCGGCCATCTCGTCGATCTGTTTTTGCGTGATTTCCAAGCCCAGGTTCTTCTGGGCTTTGGCCAGCTCCAGCCAGAGTCGTCGCCAGGTGCTGAACTTTTTCTGCGCTCCGAAGAGCTCCGCCATCTCCCGGGAGGCGTTTCGCTCCACAAGCGGACTGGTGTAGACGTCTTGTTCTTGCGGCATTCGGTTTCCTTTGTTTTGCGGATCTCCCTACACTGCATTTCCCGCGAGCCTTTTGTCTCGACGAGTCAGCAGTCTTTCGATTTCTTCGAGGTCTTCTTTGCCCAGGTTCCAATCGGAGGCCGGAGCGGTCTCGGCGATCTGGCCGGGTCGACGTGCGCCGACGATCGCCGCGGTCACCTCCGGTCTTCGCAGGACCCAACGGACGGCCAGTTGTGCCACGGTTCGGCCGTTGCGCTCGGCGATTCTCTTGAGTCCGTCGACCAACTCCATCGTCGCGGAGAACTGGGGTTCCTGGAACTCCGGGGCCCGCCGGCGATGATCGTCGGGGGCCAGGGCCGCCAGCCGTTCGGCATTGAACTTGCCCGTTAGCAGGCCTCTTTGCATGGGACTGTAGACGACCACGCCGATTCCGTGCTTGGCGCAGTAGCCGAGGAGCTCTCTCTCGGCATCGCGACGCAACATGCTGTACGGCGGCTGGAGCGACGCGATCGGGTGGATCTTGGCGACCCGTTCCATCTGCGCCACGCTGTAGTTCGAGACGCCGATGTAGCGGACCTTGCCCTCCTCGACGAGGCGGGCCATCTCTTCCCAGGCCTCTTCGATGTCCGGGTCGGGGTCCGGCCAGTGCATTTGGTAGAGGTCGATCCGCTCGACGCCCAGACGCCGCAGGCTGTCGTGGCACTCCCGGCGGATGCTGTCGCGTTTGAGGTGCACGACCTTCTCTTTCTTCTCGTTCCAGAGGATGCCGCACTTGGTTGCGATGTAGGGTCTATGCGTCGTCTGGCGCAGGGCCCGGCCGACCAGTTCCTCGGAATGGCCCAGGCCGTAAGCGGGGGCGGTGTCGATCCAGTTGATGCCCAGATCCAGCGCCTCCAGGATCGCTCCGAGCGCCTCTTCGTCGTCCTGCGGACCCCAGCCGTACTCCCATGGCCCGCCCAGGGCCCAGGTGCCCAGACCCACCGTGGTCAGTTGCATATCGGTTGTGCCCAGTTGTCGCGTCTGCATTGCTCATCCTCCGAAAGGGCGAAACGATTGGATCCCCTTTGGCCTTTGTAGAATAGTGGCGCGCGGGGGGTTTATCAATAGGGAGATAGCGCAACAGGGATGATCACCGGTGTCGGGATCGCGAAATGGAACCAGTTATGGGTGCCTCGCTTCCCTTCGACGGTGATGCTGAACCCGGCTCGCCACTGGGAAACGATCCGGTCGGGATACTCGATTTGCATGCTGTGGCCGTGAATCCACGAGGCGTATGAGAGGTTGATGTCCGCGGCGGCGGCCTGCGCGTTCGGACCGACCAGAGCGCCGATCGCCGCGCCGGCGACCACACCCATCCCGGATTGCTTCAACATTTCCCTTCGACTGGTTTTGGCAACGATCGTTTGTTCGTTCATGATGCATCTCCTTCAGTTCCCAAGGAATGAACTCCACTCGGCCGCCGCACGGCGGACACGAGGACACCTCTTCGGAGATTCGGAAACGATTTTCCGCGAACGATTTGTCAAAGCAGAAGCATGCTCACGCGGCTGGATGCCCCATCCCTGGGATCGCAAGGGAGCACAGATTGGCGGATCTGTCAAGTCCGCATTGCTGATTGGTGCATGCTAATGCCCGTATCCGACGCCGGGGTAGAGGAGGTTCAAAGCCAGGGTTTGGGCCGGGCCCAGGAGGACGGCCATGAGGTTCCAGGCGACGACCAGACCGATGAGGCCGGCCGCCGGTTGGGCCATGAATTCCCGGTAGCGGTCCGCCATGCGGTCGTCCAGGAACAGCATGACGATCTCGCTGCCGTCGAGCGGGGGCAGGGGCAACAGGTTGAAGATCAGCAGGATCAGGTTCAGGGAGAACAGGACGCTGACCACGATGGCCACGCTGCTGATCAGGCCCGGCGAGCGGGCGACGGTGATCTGTGTCCACATCGATTCCAGCGGGGCCGCGAACAGGCCCAGGAACAGGCCGATGCGAATGATCGCAGCAGCCAGAAGGATCAACGCCAGGTTGGCGGCCGGTCCCGACAAGGCCATCCAGGCCGCCTTCTTTCGATGGGTTTGGGCCCAGGATGGATCGTAGGGAGTGCTGGCCCAGCCGATCATCCATCCGCCGCCGGTGGTTACCGACGTGAGGAAGGCGACGATCGGAACGAGGATCATGCCGATGGGCGATCTGTGCAGGTGCGGGACCGGATCGAGCGTGACCAGTCCGGCTTGGCGGGCCGTGGGATCGCCCAGCTTCCACGCGGCCAAGCCATGGGCGGCCTCATGAAACGTCGTCGAGATCACGAAGACCGCGTACCAAACCAATCCCAGACCCAGCTCTACCGGCATTTCATCCGTCCTTCCCTGTGTTTAAGATCTATGGCTGGGGATCGCGTCGGTTCAGTGAATCTGCGTTTTGAGCGTATACCTTCGATCTGGCTGGGTCGCGAATACGACCTCGTTCGGCGAGCCGGTCCTCGCGACCGGCATGCCGGCCCGTTTCAATGATCCCGACGACAGGGACGAATTCTATCCTCATATTGCCATTCCCTGCGCAGGAAATTCCTGCGACCAGGCTCCGAAAAAAGGGACCGATGAACCCTCGGACAGTTCAGCCACCATACTCCAATTTTCCCGTTCGTGCAATCCCCGGATTGCGAAACGGTCAGGAGCCGTCCAGGGATGTGTCCGATAAACGACGCGACGTCCTTCAGGTGAAAACCTAGGGGAATGGGGGCAAACGGCTTCTCCGAGGGGGGACGGGGGTGGGGATCAGAGTCTTCTCCCGCGTGATTTGAGGACCTTTTGGGACTGGCGGTTGCACGTAGGGAGATTGACGGAAACGCAAAGACAAAACGCTGATGTGGTCTTTGGCCTTGGACGAATCATTTCATATGGTTTAGACGAGCCTCACTCCGCAGGCTCGTTGTGCCTTGGGGGCAAGGAGTTCCCGAACGCACCGACCGCGTGCGGGTTACCCTAGATGTAGGTATGGGAGATTTGTATGAGTGACATCGTCATGCTCCAGGGGCCGGATTCCCAGACCGTGCTCCAGGCTGTCGTGCAGAACCAATCTGCGGCGATCCTGTCGTATTTGTCCAAGGACAAATGGCATGTGGCCAAAGTGGTCATGAAACGGCTCTCGCCCGATCCGGTACGCGGCGGCAAGTTGTACGTCGAAGGGTTCCACGCCGACGGCAAACCTCACCCGATCAACATCCGAATCGAACAACCGGTCGGAATGAATTTCAAGCACGCGTACGGCAAGTTTGTTTTCGACACCGTCGTGGTGGACTTGGAGCCCTCTTGCGATCCTCTGTCGGGCGGGACGATCGTTCTGGCGGTTCCCGAGCGGATCGGCGTGATCCAGCGACGGAGTTATTTTCGCGTGAACGTGCCGTCGGCGTGGAAGGTCAACGTCGTACTCTGGCACCGCACGGGCAAACGCACGCCCACCGAAAAGACGCACACTTATTTCGAGGGCCGACTCGTGGATATCTCCGCAGGCGGCGCTCAGGTGATTGTTCCGTTGAAGCGAGGCCCGGAGACACAGAGCGGCGCCGCGGGCGAAACGGACTTTCACAAAGGACAGTTCATGGGCATTCGGTTCACGCCGATGCCGTATGAAACGCCGTTGATGTTCAACGCTCAAATCCGCAACGTCCTGCCCACGGCGGACCGCGAGGGGCTTTGCCTCGGGTTGCAGATCGTCGGTCTGGAGGCCAGCGAAGAGGGGCGCGAGGTCCTCAGCCGCTTGGCCAAGGTGGTCGAGCACTACCACAAGATCAACCAGATGGGCGGATCGGTGAACGAGCTGATGCCGACGGGCGCGTCACCGCCGCCGGCGGAAATCCGGATGAACTGACGGGTCAGAGAGGGGGGGCGTTGTCGTGTGGGACGTCGGCCGTCGGGTTCGGACCGGAGGCCAGAAGCGGACCTGATCTGGGGAGCAGCTTGCCATAGAGCCACTTGGCGAGACTGCCCAGGGCGAAGTATCCGAAGATCAGGACGATCGCGGTCTGAATTTTCCACACGACCAGCCCGAGGAACAGAAGAACCCGGATCAGGTACCCGAAGGGCTTCTTCCCCCGAAGATAGACGTTGACGATGTGCGGATAAGGCACCCGGCTGACCATCAGGATTCCCACACCCAGGGCCACCAGGGGCAGCCCATACACGATCAGATCCAGGTCTGGATACTGCTCCTGGTGGAAGATGATCAAGCTGACGATCGTCCCGGCCGCGGCGGGACTGGGCAGTCCCGCAAAGCTCATGTGAGCCATCTCGTTCTCGTCGTTTTCCACGTTGAACCGGGCCAGACGAATCGCGGCGCAACTGAGATACGCCAGGGCCGCCAGCCAAATGAACCGGTGCAGCAGGTTGCCGCAGAAGATTTCCGAAAGTTCCAGCTCGCTCTCCACCAGCCGCAGCATGAGGAAAGCGGGAGCGACGCCGAAGCTGATCAGGTCGCACAGACTGTCGAGCTGGCCTCCGAAACTGGAGGTGCTCTGGCTCATCCGCGCCAGGCGCCCGTCGAGCATGTCCGCAACCATCGCCAGCAGGACCATGTACCCTCCGACCGCGTACCAGGACATCTTGTCGGCCCCCGGCTGATTGGCCTTGCTGGCCAGAACGATGGCGGTGAACCCGAAGACGCCGTTGAGGATCGTCACCAGCGAGGGCAGCAGGGTGATGTACTTGACGCGGTGCCTTCGCACCCGACGGAAGAAAGGCCCTCTCGGTTTGGGAGCCATCATCTGTTGGCGTTTACCACTCATTTTTCATGACCCCGTGCCTGTCGAAGCGACGGCAGGTTGCGGCTGCGGCGCAGGGCCGTACTTCATCAACGGGGTGACGCCCGCCTTGACCTTGTCTCCGATGCGGACCAGGCACGTCACGTGTTCACCGGGGGACAGATACAGTTCGGTTCGAGACCCGAACTTGATCATGCCAAACGGCTCGCCGCCGGCGAGTCGCTGGCCTTCTTGGGCGGCACAGACAATCCGCCGGGCGATGGCGCCACTGATCTGGCGGACCAACAAGCGGTCCTGGGGAGGGCCGGTTCGGACCATGGTGATGTTGTTGGACTCGTTGACCTTTCCCGCCCGGGGACTCATCGCATTGAGATATTTGCCCGGGCGGTAAGTGATCTTCTCGATCGTTGCATCGCAGGGGGCGCGGTTGATGTGCGTGTTGAAAATGCTCAAGAAGATTCCCACGCGCAGGGCCGGTCCCCCGACGAACTCGGCGTCTTGCACCATTTCCACATCCGTGACCGTCCCATCGGCTGGCGACAACAGCAGACTATCGTCGCCGGGCGGCTCCCGGTACGGATCCCGGAAGAACATCAGAGCCCACCCTAGAACCATCGCCAACACCGCCTCAACCGCCACGACTGCCCACAGGGGCAACCATGCGGGTCCCAACAGGCCTGCGACGATCATCAACGCCAGGATCGCCGCTGGATAGACGACCACCTCCGGCAATCCATACTTGGTCAATGGAATTCGCATAATGGCAACATCCTACGCGTTTCGGGTCTGCCAATCAACAAAAAACGACCGCCAAGCCTTGTTCGGGTCGGGGAACCGCCCCCCTGCGGCGTCCGCCCGGTCGGCGTTGCGTACGCGGTTTTATGACTTTTTTCCTAGCGAACCGCCGGGCATCGCATAAAATAGTCTCCGGCCCGGTGCGATGTCCCGCCGAACGCGGGGCTCGGCATGGTCGCCCGGCGGATGACGACCTGAGGTGGTGCTATGCAGTCGAAAGAGAAGATTCGCGTCGAGAACGGCACGGATGTCACGATCGTGACCTTCGAAGAACAGAACATCCTCGAGGATCAGCAGATCCGCAAGCTGGAACGCGCTCTGCTGCCGGTGATTCGCGACAATCAAAACAAGCGGCTCGTGCTGAATTTCGTCAAGGTGAAGTTCATGTCCTCGGCCTTCCTGGGCCTGTTGGTCAAGGTGCACAAGCGGGTCATCGAGGCCGGCGGCTCCCTGCAACTATTCAATCTCGACCCCAAGATCCAGAAGGTCTTCGAAATCACACAGTTGGTGAAGGTCTTCGACATTGTCCGCAGCGAGGGATAGCACGCGGCCTGCCGCGACGAGGGGACCCGCGAGATCGAATCCCTTCAAGAATGTCAAACTGAGAGGGAGTTGAGGTTCTTGACGATCTTGAAGTTCTTGAAGTTCTTGACCGGCTCGGTGTTCGCCAGAACAAGGACAATTCCGCGACCGTTTCGCTTGGAAGACTTCGATCCCGCCCGAAGCGGGCGGGGTGGGGGGATTTTGCGCTTTTCGCCAGCAGCATAAATGGCGTGCTACGCCCGCCCGGTTGGCATGAGGACCTGTGTGTTTGGCACGTGGCACGTGGCACCTTCGGTTTTCGGGCCCAAAAACGCTATCGTGCCACGTGCCACGTGCCAAAGGAGGGGGAGTTTGGCACGAGGTGCTGTTCTCGGGGAACGCGCCCCTGGCGGGTGAGAATCGAACGGAGGGCTCATCGCGAGAACAAACCGGTCCATGAAAGCCCGTCAAGGGTTTCAAGATTCTCAAGATCGTCAAGAACTTCAAGAATGTCAAACCGAGAGGTTCTTGAGGTTCTTGACGATGTTGACGATCTTGGCTTGGACCGCGTCGGAGGTCGTACACGCCGGCCATTCCCCATTTTGGCGGTTGCGTTTCTGACGCCGGGCCATAGAATGGAGCCTGTGCAGGGTGGGTCGTGCCCACCGTTTCCGCTTGATATGCTCGAATTGCAGGAGAACATCGCGAAGGTCCAATCCGCGACGACGTCGCTGCGCGGCAGCCTCGTCGAGAACGCGGTCCGCGAGTATTTCGTCACGCTGGACCTGATCGGCAGCCCCACGAGCGGCGACTTCACCGCCGCCGAGAGTCGGGCCAACGGGGTGCTCAAGCAGGAACTGCTCTCGGCCAAGTCCCTCGCCCTGATCAACGGCCAGACGCCCATCGACGACGACGGCGTGGCCTTCATCGCCCTGAGTTTCGACTCGATCGCCAAGCCCCTGCGGACGCCGGGACCGGCGGTCGGCGCCGAGACGCGACCCATCCCCCTGGCCCTGGCCGGGGCCGGCGGCGCCCTCGGCGGCATGATGCTGGGGGCCGCCCTGATGCGGCTGGCCTACGACATGCCAGACCTCGGCCTGGCGCTGGGCGGACCGATCGGCGCGTTTCTGGCTGTGCTGCTGCTGTACGGGATGGCCCGCGTTCGTCTGCTGACGAGGGTCCTGCCCTGGCTGTTCCGCCAGCCCAAGGCTTTGCGCGGGGCGGTTCGCAGCGAGCACGAGAAGGCGGTGCGAGGCGCGGTCGAGCAGTGGGTGGATTGGGCGATCCCCCTGCTGGCGGTGCTGTGCATGCACCGAACGGCAACGTCGCCCTCGAAGACCGACAAAGACAAGGCCCTCAAGCGATTGGGCAAGCTCATCTACCTGCTCCATCAAGCCACCGCGGCTTCCCTGCCTGTGGTCGCCCACGAGCTGATCCAGGAGGCCAAGAACAGCGGCTTCGAAGGCATCGAGGGCCAGCCGGCCTTTGCGGAGCCGACTGCCGGCGAGAAAGAGACGATGACCTGGAGCACGGACCTCCAGAGCAAGTATGAAACCTTCGGCCACATCACCGACGGCGACCGCGTGACGGTCGAGCGTCCGGCGGTCGTCTTCGGCGGCCAGGTCGTGCAGCGGGGCCTCGTCAGAAAGGTTCGGGATCGGTGACGGAACCTCGGAACATCCTGGCCATCGACTTCGGGACGACGAACACGTACTTCAGCAAATGTCCCGCGGATCAGATCTCGCCCGTCGGCGTCGATTTCGGCACCGGTCGGGACGGCCTGCCCACCGCCATCCTCTATCGCGGCAACCGCGAACCGCTGGTGGGCGAGCCTGCGCTGCACGAGTACGGCGAGGCCTCCGACGAGGAACGCAAAGGGTATCGGCTCCGCACGCAGTTCAAGCCCGACATCGTCTCCAGCGACGAGGCGGCCAACGCCGCGACCGATTTTCTGCGAACGGTGATCGAGCAGTCGCAGCGCCAGCACATCGCCCTGGACCCCGCCGGGTACGATGTCATCGTGGGCGTCCCCAGCGAGGCGCACGGCCCGTTCCGAACCCGGATCACGCAGATCGCGCGGGACGCAGGCTACGGCGACGTGCGCCTGCTGGACGAGCCCAAGGGCGCGCTGCTGCATCACCTCTGGCACAAGGATTTCTCGCCGGAAGAGGCCCGACGGGGCATTCTCGTCATCGACTTCGGTGGCGGCACCTGCGACTTCGCCTTCCTCCAGAGCCTCCAGGTGAGCCACTCCTGGGGCGACATGGAGCTCGGCGGGCGACTGTTCGACGACCTGTTCTTCCAGTGGCTGCTGGAGCAGAACCCCGGCATCCTCAAGACCCTGGAAAGAGCGGGCGACACGTATTACGTCCACTCGTACCTCTGTCGCGAGGTGAAGGAGTTCTTCTCGCTGACGATGGCGCGGGACCGAACGGAGAAGGTGAACAAGTCCGTCGGTCGCTACGGCAGCCTCAAAGGGATGGACTGGAACGGGTTCATGGAGCGGGCCAAACATTACCTGCCCAGTCCGACGTTCGTGCTCAACCTGGAGAGCATGGGCGTGCGAGCCCAGCGGATCCTGCAGCGTCAGCAGGAGATCGACCTGATCGACTGGTTCCGGACTTCGTTGTCGCACGGACTGGCGGAGAAAGGCGTCGCCACCGACCAGATCAGCCGGGTCATCCTGGCCGGCGGCAGCAGTCAATGGCCGTTCGTGTCCGACGTTGTCATCGAGACGCTCGGGCTGCAGCGATCCCGACTGATGCGAAGCGATCGGCCGTACGCGGTGATCTCCCAGGGTCTGGCGATCCTTCCGGCCCTGCAGCACAGCTTCGAGGAAACCCGCGAGAAGCTTCGGCGCGATCTGCCGAGGTTCTGCCGGGTCCAGGTGCGGCCGCTCGTCGAGCGAGTGACGAACAACTACGTCGCCGGGGTGGCGACCGACGTGACGACGGAACTGTTCGATCGGACGATCCGACCCGTCGTGGAGGAATTCCGCGAGAAAGGCGGTTCCGTGAAGGTCCTGCGCGAGTCCATCGCCGCCCAGGTCAAAGCCAATGAGAGCCGTTTCCGGGCGATCATTGACAAGAGAATGCAAACGCTCCGTCGCGGCCTGCCGGGCGAACTGAATGAACTGTTGCGGGCTTGGTTCGAATCCTACAGCCTGAGCGTCGGCGAGCGACCGATCGACGAGACCCAGCAAACCGCGGTCGGCGGGGCGTTCGTCTCGCCGGACACGCCCGACCTGTACGGCGGCATCATGGACACCGTCGGCTGGTTCGTCGTCGCGTTGGCGGCCACCGTCGCGGCCTCCGTCAGCGGCGGAGGCGGGCTGGCCCTCCTGGCGAGCGGCCCGGTCGGCTGGATCGCCGGCGCGGTGATCGGCGCCGGGGTGGCGTTCCTGGCCGTTCGCTACGGCATGACGCGAGCCAAGGAACTGGCCGACACGTGGAACGCCCCGGCCTGGATCGTCAAGAACGTCCTTCTGCCCTCCCGAATCGCCAAGATGCGAGGCGATTTCCAGAATCGCCTGAAGGAGACGCTGCAACGCGAGACGCAGGTTCTTCAGGACGAATTGGAGAGCCGGATCCGCCAGGTCACCGAAAGACAGATCGAAGGCCTCTCCGAAGTCACGCAACTGTGACCCTGCGATCGCCCGCCTCTTTGCGACACCCCTCGAGTCGGAATGATTGCGTTTTCCCGCCGGATACGTATACTTCACAAGCGATAGGTATGGGGGCATCTCCAGGGCATTGAAGGAGCGTCGGATATGACGGCAGGCGTGCTCGCCGCGGGCAGGATGGCCATCGGGTCGCTCGATTTGGCCGTGATCGTTCTTTACCTCGTCGTGATCGTGGGGATGGGATGCTGGGTGGGTTTTCGCCGCCGCAAAGGAGAGGCCGACCGCAGTTACTTCCTGGCCGGCGGGACGTTGACCTGGCCTGTGATCGGCCTGGCCCTGTTCTCGACGAACATCTCGACGATTCACCTGGTCAGCCAGGCCCAGGAAGGCTATATGAACGGCCTGGCCTACGGCAACTTCGAGTGGATGGCGCCGTTCCTGCTGATCACGCTGTCGCTGTTCTTTGCGCCGTTCTATTTCCGGTCGAAAGTGGCGACGTTACCGGACTTTCTCGAACAGCGGTACTGCCGGGGGGCTCGCGACTGGCTGGCGGCGCTTTCGATTGTCTCGGCCATCGTGATTCACATCGGCTTTACGCTCTACACCGGCGCGGTCGTGCTGGAGGAGATGTTCGGCATCGACAAGTGGACCAGTATCATCGGAGCGGCAGTCCTGACGGGTCTGTACACCATCGTGGGCGGACTGCTGGCGGTCGTGCTGACCGAGTCGCTTCAAACCATCATCCTCCTGATCGGCGCGATCTCGATCACGCTGATCGGTCTGTATCACGCCGGCGGCTGGTCCGGCGTGGCGGCCCACGTCTCGCCGGTCAAGCTCACCGTTCTGCGCAGCGCCGACGATCCGGCGGGACTGCCCTGGTACTCGGTCTTTCTGGGGTATCCGGTCATCGGCCTGTGGTACTGGTGCGCGGACCAGACGATCGTGCAGCGCGTGCTCGGGGCCAAGGATGAGAATCACGCCAGGGTCGGACCGCTGTTCGCAGGGTTTATCAAGATTCTGCCGGTGTTCATCTTCGTATTCCCCGGGACGATCATGTTGGCTCTGTTGCACCAGGGCAAAGTGCCCGCTCTACCGGCCCTGAGGGTCACGACCGATCAAGCCCTCCCGGCGGACCTGTCGCCGACGGAGCAACAGGTCTATCAGGCAATCGCGAAATACGACGGACAGGAGAAGGATATTCGCGTCGATTACGTCGTTGAGCAGACCGGCCTCCCGGCGCAGGAGGTGAGCCGATCCATGACGTCGCTGGTCGAGCGAAAGGTCCTCAAAGCCAAGTCCGACGCGGTCTATGCGCACATGATCCTGGAACTGCTGCCGGCGGGCATGCGAGGGATTCTTGCTGCGGCCCTGCTGGCGGCCTTGATGAGCACCGTCTCGGGCGCCCTGAACTCCATCGCGACGCTGTTCAGTTATGATCTGTACCGACGGTGGCGACCTCAGACGCCCGATCGCAAGCTGGTCGTCGTCGGGCGAGTCGCGACGTTCTTCGCGATGGTGGTCGCCATCCTGTGGTCGCCGCTGATCGCTCGGTTCGAGAGCATCTACCAGGGCGCCAATACGATCATCTGCTACATCGCTCCGCCGATTACGACGGTCTTCCTGTGGGGCGTCTTCTGGCGCCGGGCCTCCAGCCGTGGGGCGATGGCGACCCTGACCCTCGGATCGTTCCTCGGATTGGTCGTGTTCCTCCTGGACTGGTACAAGGCATTCACCGGGTGGAACGTGCAGTTCATGATGGCCGCGTTCTATTTGTTCGTGATTTGTTCGATCGTTCTCGTCGTGACGTCGCTGATCTGGCCGCACCAGCATACGGCCCAAAGCGAGCGCCTGGTCTGGAACCATCCGCTCACCGCCCTTCGCGAAGCCGGTTGGAGCGGAATTCTTAACTATCGTTGGATGGCCGGACTGTTGTTTGTCCTCATGGTTCTGCTGTACGTCGTGTTCTCCACGGAGGCCACGCAGAGGTTCTTCGGATTGGTTCACTGAGTCGTGCGAATCTGGGTGCAGGAGGTTTTGCGATGATTGCGATGGGGAAAACCTTGCGGCTGGGCATGACGATTCTTTGTCTGTTGGTGGTGACCGGCTGTTCTTCGATGTGTTTGCGGGGAAAACGACCGCCCCGACGTTACGGCGTGGTGATCGGGATTCCGAAAACGGGTATTCCCGAGTACAAGCGGTTGCACGCGGAGACCTGGCCCGGCGTGCTCAAGGCGGTGGACCGGGCCCACATGGACAACTACTCGATCTATCTTGGCCAGGTCGCTCCCGACCGGTACTACCTGTTCGGGTACTACGAGTACACAGGCAGGAACTTCGACGCCGACATGGCGAGGATGAAGAAGGATAAGACCATGCAGGCGTGGTGGAAGCTCACGGACCCGCTGCAGGAGCCTTTGCCGACGCGAAGGGAAGACCAGTGGTGGTCGCCGTGGGAGGAGGTGTTTCACTACGACGGTCCCGCGTACGACAAACGCGACGTGAAGCTCCGTCGGGGTTCGATCGTCGGCCTGCGGGAAGAGGCGCTTCTGGCATACACGCAACTGCACGCGGCGGTCTGGCCGGGGGTTCTGTCGGCCTTGGGCGACGTGAACATCCGCAACTACTCGATCTACCTGGGCCAGGTTACGCCGGGCGAGTACGTGCTCTTCAGCTACTTCGAATACGTCGGCGACGACTTCGAGGCCGACATGAAACGCATGGCCCAAGACAAGGTGACGCAGCTCTGGTGGACCTACACGGACCCGCTGCAAGTCCGTCTGCCCGGAACGCCCCCAGGGGCGCAGTGGAAGGCCCTCGAAGAGGTCTTCCACACAGACTGAAGTCCAAATCTGAGATTTCAAATCTCAGATCTCAAATCCTCTTCTCAGTAGGTATGCCGGTGCACCTTCCAGGTCCGCAGGCCGAAGATTGCGATGACCACGAAGCAGATCAAAGGCAGCACAAACGACGCCCGCGTGCTCGAAAGCGTCATGAAACCCAGATTGAACGCGTCCATGTCCATGATCTTGCCCTGCAACGGCGGCATCAGGCAACCGCCGCCGATGGCCATGATCAGGCCGGCGGCGCCCAGCTTGGCGTCGTCGCCGAGCCCTTTGAGCGCGATGCCGTAGATCGTCGGGAACATCAGCGACATGCAGGCCGAGACACCGACCAGGCAGTACAAGCCAATCATGCCTTTGATGAAGATCGTCCCCAAGACCAGCCAGAAGCCGCCAATCGCCAGCGTCATCAGCAGTCCGCCGGGGCTGACGTATTTCAGCAGGGCCGTGCAGATGAATCGGCTGGTCACGAAGATCCCCATAGCAACCATGTTGTACAACTGCGCCGTCGTCTTGGGCATGCCCAACTCGTTCTCGGCGTATTGAATGATGAACGTCCAGCACATGATCTGGGCGCCCACGTAGAACGCCTGTGCGACGACGCCTTCGACGTACTTGGGGTTGCCCAGCAGACGCTTGAGGGTCGGACCGAAGTCGATGGCCTTGCTGTCTTCTCCCTTACTTCGCGGCAGGCGAGCAACGGCGAATATGACCAGCATCGTGAGTACAACCAGCCCCAGCACGAAATAAGGGCCGATAATCACATTCAAATCGGCCTGCTGAATGGTCACGAGGCGTTCCCTCGCAGCCTTGCGGACCGGCTCCATCGCAGCGGAATCGACACCGGCGAGAAGTTCCGAGGCCTGGGTTAGAATGGGCAGAGCCTCACCGACCGCCTGCTGGATATCCGCCATCGCAGGCGACTCGCTTGCCGCCACCGGTTGCAAAATCGCCAGAGCTTTCAGTGCCTCGGCCCGCGCGGTCGCAATCGAGGCCTTCAGAGCCTCGGGGCTCTTTTCGAGCTCTTCTCCGGCCAGGGCGGCCTTGTCCAGGGCCCCCAGGTCAAGCTCGCCGGTCTTGAGGTTGGTGAAGGCGTCCTGGCCCTTAAAGACCTCACGGGCCTTTGCCTTAGCGGTCTTGACGGCCTTCTTGCGCCCCTCGCTGGTCTTCGATGCCTCTTCCAGAGCCTTCACCGCCGTGACTGCCTTGCCGGTCCATTCCGGGCTCATGCGGATCAGTTCGTTGTACGCGGCTCTGACCCCTGCCTGCAATGTGGCCACGCTTGGGGTCGAGGCACCGATCCCGTCGTTCACCCCCTTCACATTCGCAAGGGCAGCATCGATCATCTGCTGATGGTATGTCCGTCCTTGCGCCTGACCTTGCACGAATCGCCGGCCGGTCTCGGTCATCGGGTTGAGGTTGGCCAGGATTAGGCTCATGGCTACGAACATGCCGGTGAGCGAGCCCATGGGATTGAAGGACTGGGCGAGGTTCAAACGGCGAGTGGCGGTATCCTCGGGTCCCATCGCCAGGATGTAGGGGTTGGCACTGGTTTCCAGGAAAGACAGGCCACAGGTCATCACGAAGTACGAGAGCAGGAAGGCCCAGAAGGCCATCATCCAGCCGGAGGGGATGAACATCAGGCAGCCCAAGGCATAGAGCAACAGACCCGTCAGAATGCCGGCCTTGTAGCTGAACCGTTTGATGAACAGCGACGCCGGGATGGCCATCACGCAGTAGCCTCCGTAGAAGGCGAACTGAACCAGCGAACTCTCGAAGTTGCTGATCAGCAGGATATTCTTGAAGGCTGCGACCATGGGGTTGGTGATGTCGTTGGCGAACCCCCAGAGGGCAAACAGGGTCGTCACCAGGACGAACGCTCCGAGGATCTGAGCCGGGACGACGCTCACGCTGGGTTTGGGATCACCAATCCGAGATTCGGCGATTTCGGTCATAGCGAAACACCTGTACTCCAAAAGGGGCATTCATGGGCAGCCGGCCTTCGACCTGAGGACCGGCGTGTGCGTATTAGAATGCCGTCTGTCCGCCTGTGCGTCCAGCCTTCTTTCGCACGGATCGCGAGAATTCAGGCCGGCGGAGGAGTCGAAGAGGGTTTCGGTTGCCCCAAGAGGCTTTTTTGCTTGCCCGGACGCGAATGCCCGGTACAATGGGCAGATCGTTGCAGAGGTTGTCCACGCGGATTTGTCCGCACGGCATGAATGGCGATGGAGAATCCCGGCAGCGGTCACACGGAGAGGTGTCGGAGTGGCTGATCGAGCTGGTTTCGAAAACCAGTGTACCGCTTGCGGTACCGCGGGTTCGAATCCCGCCCTCTCCGTTTTTTCGTTTCTCTCGGGCGGGTCACTTGTCCGCCCGTGCCTTCATGCCACACTTGCTACGAAGTCGCAATGCTTTCCTGCAAAAGCAATTGCCACGCCCTACGCGATTCGAAACGAAGCCGCCGGCGAACGAAGGGAACCCTCGTGTTGTATAAGGCTTCACACGGCCCTTGCGAGGGCTTCCAGAATTGCAGCGGTTTTTTGTCCTGTCCGAATCGTTTTGCCGAACCTCGATATATCTGTGGGCCCCCCAGGTGACGCCCAAGACTCGCTCCGAAGAGATGGAGGACGACCGGATGCTCACGATTCCTCGCGTTTCGGGGCTTTGGCGAAGATGAACCCTTGAGGACCAGCGTCGACTCGGATCGTGTCGCCGTCGGTGAACTTGCCGGCCAGGAGCTCCATCGCCAGCGGGTTCTCGATCTCCTGCTGGATCGTCCTCTTGAGCGGACGGGCACCGAAGATCGGGTCATAGCCTTCTTCCATGATGAGGTCCCGAGCCTGGTCGGTGAACTCCAGGCGGATCTTTCGGTCTTGAAGCCGGTCGGAGAGGTAGCCCAACTGGATGTCGACGATTTTCTGAAGATGCTCGCGACTGAGCATGTGAAAGACAATCACTTCGTCGATCCGGTTGAGGAACTCGGGTTTGAAGGTCTTCTTCAGCACGTCCTTGACGTGGGCTTCGATCTCCCAGTCGGCGCCTTGTTCCTCCGTCAGCTTCTGGATCTGCTGGCTGGCGAGGTTGCTGGTCATGATGATGACGGTGTTTTTGAAGTCGACCGTGCGGCCCTTGCCGTCGGTGAGCCGGCCGTCGTCGAAGACCTGCAACAGGACGTTGAACACGTCCGGATGCGCCTTCTCGACCTCGTCGAGCAGGATTACGGAATAAGGTTTTCGACGGACCGCCTCGGTGAGCCGGCCGCCTTCCTCGTAACCGACGTAGCCCGGCGGCGCGCCGATCAGACGCGCCACGGAATGCTGCTCCATGAACTCGCTCATGTCGATGCGGACCATCGCGTTGGGGTCGTTGAAAAGAAAGTCCGCCAGGGCCTTGGCCAGTTCCGTCTTGCCGACGCCGGTGGGGCCCAGGAACAGGAACGTGCCGATCGGGCGGTTCGGGTCGGACAGACCGGCTCGGCTGCGGCGGACCGCATTGCACAGGGCCACGACCGCTTCATCCTGGCCGACGACACGTTTACGGATCTGCTCTTCCATGCTCATGAGGCGTTCCCGCTCCCCGGTCAACAACCGGGAGACCGGGATGCCTGTCCATTTGGCAACGACCTGGGCGATGCTCTCCTCCGTGACCTCGTTGTGGAGCATCTTGGCCTTTTCCGCATTGACCAGTTGGGTCTCGCGGTGTGCCAGGTCCTTCTTGAGATTGGCGATGGTCTCGTATTTCAACCGGGCGGCCTTCTCCAAGTCGCCGCGGCGCTGGGCGTCCTCGAACTGCATCTCGGCGTCCTCGATCTGTTGCTTGAGGGCCTTGATCTGGTCGATGCCGCCTTTCTCCAGTTCCCACTGGGCGGTGAGCTTGCGGTTTTGCTCTTCCAGATCCGCCAGTTGTTTCTCCGCCTTCTTGAGCCGGTCCTGACTGGCGGCGTCTTTTTCCTTTTTGAGGGCCTCGCGTTCGATCTGGAGCTGGATGATCCGCCGGCGGATGTCGTCCAGTTCGGCGGGCATCGAGTCGTTTTCGATCCGCAGCTTGGACGCGGCCTCGTCGATCAAGTCGATGGCCTTGTCCGGCAGCCAGCGGTCGGTGATGTACCGCTGCGAAAGCGTGGCGGCGGAGACGATCGCGGCGTCGGTGATTCGCACGCCGTGATGGGTTTCGTAGCGGTTCTTCAGGCCGCGAAGGATCGCAATCGTCGCCTCGATGCTGGGCGGTTCCACGAGGATCTGCTGGAAGCGCCGTTCCAGGGCAGCATCTTTCTCGATGCGCTTGCGGTACTCGTCGATCGTGGTGGCGCCGATGCAGCGCAGTTCGCCTCGCGCCAACGAGGGCTTGAGCAGGTTGCCTGCGTCCATGGCGCCTTCGGCGCCGCCGGCCCCGACGACCGTGTGCAATTCGTCGATGAACAGGATGATCTGTCCGTCGGCCGCGACGACTTCTTTGAGCACCGCCTTGAGGCGGTCTTCGAACTCGCCGCGGTACTTGGTGCCCGCGATCAGGGCGCCCATGTCCAGTGCGATGACCCGTTTGTTCTTGAGGCCGGCCGGCACGTCGCCGGCGACGATTCGCTGAGCGAGCCCTTCGACGATCGCGGTCTTGCCGACACCGGGTTCGCCGATCAGGACGGGGTTGTTCTTGGTGCGACGATTCAGGACCTGCATGCAGCGACGGATCTCTTCGTCTCGTCCGATCACAGGATCGAGCTTGCCCTTGCGGGCTTTTTCCAGCAGATCGACGCCGTAGCGTTCCAGAGCTTTGTATTTCTCCTCGGGGTTCTGGTCGGTAACCTTTGCGCCGCCGCGAATGTCGGCCAGCGCACTTTGGATCTTGTCGGGCGTGACGGAATTGAGCTTGAGGATCTCTCTGGCGTCGCTTTTGATCGAGGCCAGGGAGAGCAGCAGGTGCTCGACGCTGAGGTATTCGTCGCCCATTTTGTCGGCGCGGTTCTGCGCGTCCAGCACGATCTGGTTGAACACCGGATCGGGCATCATCTGGCCGGCGCTGGTGCCTTGGGCAAGACGACCCAATTCCCCCTCGGTCATGGTTTTGATCCGGCCGACATTGGCGCCGATTTTCTTGAGGATCATCTCGGTCAGGCCGCCCTCGTCGCTGAGCAGAGCGCCAAGCAGGTGTAGAGGCGACAAGACGGTATGGGATTTGGCCATCGCGAGTTGTTGCGCGGTCGCCAGGGCCTCTTGTGCTTTCAGTGTGAATTTCTCAAATTTCATCTCTCGGTCCTCGTTGTCGGCAAAAGACTTTGACCAACTGCCTACACAAGTTCATGAACAACCATGTGTATGCAAATCGCATGCCCGTCCATAAAATATCTTTAACTCATTGCTATTAAATGACTTAAGATTTCTTTGGGGTTGAGAGAAAATGTCAAACTGGCAGGCACGTCTGACGGGATCCCTGCTCTTGAAGGTCTGGAGGGACGGGGTTTCAACTCAGCAACAGGAGCAGGAGATATGCGGCGTAGCCGCCGAGGAAGACCCCGGCCTGCCATCGTTCCAACACATGGCGTTTGCCTGTGAACATCCAGAGAAACAGCAACACGCTTGAGACCACCAGCGCCCCGATGTCCAAGTTCGCCCGCGTTTCGAAGGGGATGGGCCGGATCACCGCGCTGACACCCAGAATGAAGAACAGGTTGAAGATATTCGAGCCCACGACGTTGCCGATCGCGATGTCGGGATTCTTGCGGTAAGCAGCGGCCGCCGAGGTGGCCAGTTCCGGCAGGGAGGTTCCTACGGCCACGATCGTCAAGCCGATCACCGCCTCGCTGACTCCCAGCGTGGTCGCCATCTTCACCGCGCCGTCCACGACCCATTGGCTGCCCAGGATCAGCGAGACGAAGCCGATCACCATCATGACTGCGATCCGCGAAAGGTTCACGACGGCCCTGGACGCCGCGGACTCTACACCCTCGAAGTTGCGGGCGATGCTCGCCGAGTAGTACAGGAAGATGGCGAAGAAGCACAGAAGGATCAATCCGTCGATCCGGCTCATCGCGGAATTCGCGGTTCCGTCAATCAGGTGGTCATTGGCCGCGATGCCGACCACGATGGCGGCCAGGAGGCTCAAGGGAATCTCCCGCCACACGGTGCCCCGGGTCACCGCCAGCGGGCAGATCACGCCGGAGACACCGAGGATCAAAAGGATGTTGGCGATGTTGCTACCGATGACGTTGCCGATCGTGATACCGCTGTTGCCTTGAATACTGGCGGTCACATTGACCGCCAATTCCGGCAGAGAGGTCCCAAATGCGACGACCGTCAGGCCGACGGCGAGGTCCGAGACTCGCAGCTTGCGGGCCAACGAGGAGGCCGCCTCGACGAAGACGTCCGCGCCTTTGATCAACAACACGAACCCAACCGGTATCAGTACATAGGCCCACATGACGAACTCCCGAGAGGGAAGGGATACTCCGACCACAGATGACAGGCCGTCATTATACCTGCGTCCCCTGGTTCCGCAATCCGCCCGACGACGACATTTCGAGCCTGTCTCTACTGGACGGACGCACGAACCCGCGATACGATCATTGTCGGATGCAACGAACGGTAGGATCGGAGGTTTGACCATGCAGGCTGTAATGCTCGCCGCGTATCTAGCCGTCGCCCTGTGGGGCTCACAGGCGCCGAGGATTGAAAAGAAGCCTTTCCACGCCTGGGCTCCGACGCCGCCGATGGGGTGGAACAGTTGGGATTGTTTTGGCTGTACCGTCACCGAGGAACTGACCAAGGCCAACGCCGACTACATGGCCGAGCATCTCGCTCACCACGGATGGCAGTACATCGTCGTGGACATCCAGTGGTACGAGCCCCAGTCGAAGGGGTGGGACTATGCCCGCAATCCCCAACCCGTGCTGGACGAATATGGCCGTTTGTGGCCGGTCGTGGCCAAGTTCCCGTCGTCCGCCGACGGCAGGGGGTTCAAACCGCTGGCCGACTACGTGCACGGCAAGGGCCTGAAGTTTGGCGTCCACTTGATGCGAGGCATCCCGCGCGAAGCGGTGAAACGCGACTGCCGCATTCTGGGCACGGATGTCACGGCCTCCGCGATCGCCAACACCGCCAGCACGTGTCCCTGGAATCCCGACATGTACGGCGTCGACATGTCCAAGCCCGGCGCCCAGGCGTACTACGACTCGGTCTTCAAGCTGCTCGCCGAGTGGGAGGTCGATTACGTGAAGGTGGACGACCTCTCGCGTCCCTACCACCCGCAGAAGCTCGAAGTCGAAGCGATCCGCAAGGCCATCGACGCCTGCGGCCGGCCCATGGTGCTGAGCACCTCGCCCGGTGCGACACCATTCGAGGTCGCAGATCACGTCGCGACGCACGCCAATCTCTGGCGGCTCACCGACGACTTCTGGGACAGTTGGCCGCTGCTGAAGCAGGAGTTCGCGATCTGCAACCGCTGGTCGCCCTATATTGGGCCTGGGCACTGGCCGGACCCCGATATGCTTCCTTTGGGCGCGATCCACGTCGGGCCGCAGATGAACAAGGGCTGGACGAAGTTCACCCGCGACGAGCAGGTGACGTTGATGACGCTGTTCTGCATGGTCCGCGCACCGTTGATGTTCGGCGGGCATCTGCCCTGGAACGACGAGTTCACGCTGTCGTTGATCACCAACGATGAAGTGCTTGCCGTCGATCAGCATAGTCTCAACAACCGCCAGCTCTTCCGCCAGGACGACCTGATCGGCTGGGTGGCGGATGTGCCGGACTCGCAGGACAAGTACCTGGCTCTGTTCAACGCTCGCGATGCAGGCGACGGCTTCGACCATTCGAAGGCCCTCTTTGCCAGCCAGATCCTTCGCGGCCGCTCGAATCGGTCGGTGGAGATCACCGCGGACATCCGCGGTGCGCGCAAGCTGTTTCTCGTGGTCACCACCGCGGGCGACACCTTCGACTACGACCACGCCGACTGGATCGAGCCCCGATTGATCGGGCCCGGCGGCGAGAAGAAGCTGACCGATCTCCCGTGGGTCAAAGCAACCGCAGGTTGGGGCCAAGTCGCGGTCGGCAAGAACGCCTCCGGCCAGGACCTCACGTGGGATGGCAAGCCCGTCGCGTTCGGGATCGGCACGCACGCACCGTCGGTGATCGAATACGACCTGCCGGAGGGGTATGAAACGTTCAAGGCCACCGGTGTCATGGATGTTGGCAGTCGCGGCAGGGGATCGGTGCAGTTGTTCGTCTATTCGGAGCAGGCGGTCGTGCCTGTGCCCGAGAACGCGACGGTCACGGTGTCCCTGGCGGACGCAGGTTTTTCCGGCCCGGTTCGGGTCCGCGACCTGTGGTCCCACCAGGATTTGGGCGTCTTCGAGAAGACTATTTCCCGGGACATCGCCTTTCACGGTGCGGGCTTGTATCGAGTTTCGCCGGTTCAGGTGCCGCTGAAGGTTGCGTTCGAGGGGAAGACATCGGAGCATAAGTGGACGCTGCGGGAGCTTGATGAGCAACTGCCCTCGGATTGGTCCGAGTATGGGTTCCTCGTTCTGGAGTTGAAGACCTCGACGCCGCAACGGTTCTCCCTGTGGCTCCACACCGCCGACGGCAAACGCCGGATCATGATCCAGCCTTTCGGCCAAAACGTTTGGTTGCGGGCCTCGATCCCGCTGCAATACTTCAAGGGCAAGGACCAGCGAGGCATGGATCTGGCCTCGACCAACAACCGCCGGACAAACTCGTTCTGGATGGGCGTCTGGGGTCCCTTCGGGCAATTGAAGAACGTTCAGGCCCTCAGCGTGGCGATGGACTATCCGCTGAATTCACCCACGCTGGAGATCCGCTCGATCAAACTGGCCAAGGAGGACGCGGGTTCGGAGTTCTTGGAGGGCCAGCCCGTCGTCGATGAGTTCGGCCAATGGGCCCACGCAGATTGGCCTGGCAAGATCAGGAGCCGTGAGCAGTTGGAGAAGGAGATGGCCGAGGAGCGGAAGTCGCTCACAGGCAGCGAGGAATTCGGCTATTGCGAATACGGCGGCTACAAGAACACGCAGGCCAAGGCGACGGGCTTCTTCCGAGTCGAGCAGATCGATGGCCGATGGTGGTTCGTGGACCCACACGGCCACCTGTTCCTCTCTACCGGCGCCGACTGTATCGGGCCGGCCCGCGGCCGCGGCACCGAGCAAGGGGGCGGGGCTGTTCTCATCTATGACCGTATGGATGCCTGGGGCATGAATACCATCGGGAACTGGTCGTCTCTGAGGCCGACGGACGGCGGTCGGGGAAAGGCCTACGTCGTGTCGTTCCGCGGTCCCCGCGCTGAACCCATGTACCTGGGCATGCCCGACGTGTACTCGGACGAATTCGCCAGAGGCATCGATCAGGCTGCGGAAAGGCAGTGTGTTCCGCTCAGGAGCGATCCGTGGCTGCTTGGCTATTTCCTGGGCAACGAGCCGCCATGGGAGGGACGCGAGAGCGAGATGGTGGACATGTTCCTCAACGGTCCCGAGACGGCCACGCAGCGCAAGCTCAAAGAGTACTTGGCGCCGGGCGATACGCCGAAACGTCGCGAAGAATTCGTCCACGGTATGTTCGAGCGGTACCTGAAACTGATGGGCGACGCGATCAAAAAGTACGACCCCAACCACCTGAATCTCGGCATCCGCTTCGGCGGCACCCCTGCGCCCTCCATCATGCGGATGGGCAAGGCCTTCGACGTCTGCAGCATCAACATCTACGAATACGAGCCGACAAAGCAATTGAAGGCGCTGTACGAGGCGACGGGTCGTCCGCTTCTGATCGGCGAGTTCCATTTCGGCGTGCCCGCCAACGGCCTGGGCGCAGGTCTCGTGCAAACGGCCAATCAGATCGAGCGAGCCAAGGGCTACCGTTATTACCTCGAGCAGGCGGCGGCCCTGCCCGGTTTCCTCGGGGCCCACTGGTTCCAGTGGAGCGACCAGCCGGTCCTGGGTCGCATGGACGGCGAGAACTACAACATTGGGCTCGTCGATGTCACAAACCGTCCCTATCCGGAGATGGTAGAAGCCCTCAAGGCGACGCACAATCGCCTGTACGATGTCCACCGCGGCAAGTTGCCGCCCTTCGCAGAACGGCCGAAAGCGTCCGCAGCGGGGACGCCCGCATCGCCCTGGCGGACGGAAGACGACCCACGGTGATCGTTAGGGGCTGGAGGATCAAAAGCTCCGCGAGGTTTGGCGTTTACTGACAAGCTCGCATATATCGGAAGTACCATTCTCCGGTAATCGTGCAAAGGACGATCGGATCCGGTATGCAAGGACTTTGCTGCGATTTGAGCATTGGGGTGTTGGTGCAACTGCCGCTGGCGGCTTCGCCGCAGATCCACCTCTCAAAATAGATGATGTAGTACCCCTGGCACAGTCCAAAAATATACTCGCAGGGAACCGTATCAAATTCTTGCGCCAGAATATTACAGGCATATCCGGATCCCCCGGTCAGTTTCCGGCTGACGGCATCCGGGATCTCGTCAAACCGGTGGGGGAGAGGCTGGTCTGAGACCAGCAAGGCGGTTCCTTCGGTCCATTCCAGGGGGAAAAAGTGCACGCTCTGGCGATAGTAGAACCTGCGGCTCGATAGATCGATAAGCCAGACATCCCGGTCATCCACGCGATCGACCACGACGAAGTGGTTCTTGCCCGGGATGTGCAGGATGGCCTTGGCGGTGTCGAGGGTTGCCAGACCGGCCAGATCCGTTTTGACGACCCGGCTGTGGAGTCCCCGTCCCTGGGCGAACTGTTTCAGATCATACAGGCTTGTGTTGCCGTCGGGACCCACGAGGCACGCCGTCGCAGTGTTGGAAACGGGTTTGCCGAACCCGGTCACCACGTGTCCAATCGCGACGGTGGCGCAGTTTTGCTTTCGCGAGTTTTCGTTGACGTCACGGGCAAGCCGCTCGGCCAGCAGTCCGCTTGCATCGGTTTCAAGGGAATGGGTGTAAATCGCCGACGAAATCGACAGCGGCGAGACGTATTCGATCGTGTCGTTCATGGCGAAGGGCACGTCGAAACTGTCCGGCGACGGCGCAACGACGCTGACGGACGTGAAAGTCCACTGTTCCAAGGTCGGTACACAGACGGCAAGGGGCAGATTCCTGCGTTCGATGGCAACGGACGAGGGTACCCATCGGCCGCCGATCAACTTGTGTCCGGAAAGCGTGTACGTCACAACCAAACCCGTGGGGCTCGTGAGCGTGGCGGTGATTACCGCGTAGGCCTTGGATGAGTCGAGAGTCAGATCGCTGGTTGTGCCGTCAGGATGCTCAATCGTCATTCGCAGAAGGGGGGAATCCGCGGTACCGACCTGGCTGGCTGAGACGGACGCGGTCGAGAGGCTTTCGTATGCGAACTTTCCAAAACCCCACGGGATTAAACCAGCGGTCAAAGGCCCGGTTACCACCGGTGTTCCCAGAGTGCCTGCGGCGTCGACGACGGCCTGTCCTCCCGATGCGGCGTACGTCGTGTATTCTTGCCCGTTCCAAGCGAAGACCCGTCGTTGGTTGCCGGCGAGGTCGAATTCCTCGGTCATGTAGTTCCCCGCAAGGGTTGCATCCGGCTTGACCGAATCGGTGCGGGAGCTGATTTGGATTTCCCAGTAGAACCGCCCATTGTTGTATCGTACGGTGTGTTGGGAGGTCATCGAGTACTCGTTGGCCAGCTTGTACCGCACGTTAAACGGGATTGCGTCCAGGGCCATCTTCTGGGTTTCCGTGGTCAGTTCCCTTTTGTTGACACTGGCTTGGTACTGGCGAACGGCATTGTCGATCTCATTGCTGATCACGCTTGGGTCGGTGACTTTCGGGGCGCCGTATTCCTGACGTGTCGCTTCGATCGTGCCGACGGAAATCCAGGTGGTATAGGATTGGCTCGTCAATTGTCGGAGAATGTTTTGGACGGTTGTCCCGTCCATTGTGGTTTGCGAAGACGCCAGGGGGACCAGACACAGAGATGCCGCCACGGTGAAAAGAATGCTCGCTGTCCTCATGAGGGTTCTCCATTTAATCAGGTGGTTTTGGTTGTTCCGCAACGCTCCAGCTTCGGATTCTCTCGACGGAAGTCAGGTTAGCGAAAACCCCCAGAATGTGCAAGTTATCAATAGATTTTTTGAAAGCTTTTTTAAAATCATGCACAGGAGCTGTGTATCCGTCCCAGCCGTCCAGGGACTGGACGCCAGAGGGCAAGAGTGGATGTCTGAGCGGAATTTGGGAGGTCTGGGGTGGCTTCGGAGAGAACCGATCGCCCTGCAAGGAGGGAGCTCTCTTGGCAGAAAACGGCGAGTCCGTCCGGCAAAACGCGACCAACGATCTTGACTTACTTGTGCGTAACCGCTATACTCTAAGCATAAGCAAGTGGGTGGGGTATGTTCTGCCTGCGTGAGGTCGGGGTTCATCCGTGGCTTTCGCGCAGAGGCATAGAGACGAGAAATAGGAGGTTTGGTTAGCTGTGCGGCGTGCTTTGTGAGGCGACGCTACGGCAACATGGGATGTCTAACGCCCCGGACGGAACCGTGGTTTCGTCCGGGGCTTTTTTTTGAGCCTGGCGAATTGCCGGGAACAGAGACAAATGGGGTTTTATCGGTCTTTTGGCGACAACCTGTCGGTGTCAAAGAAGACTGCAAAGTGAGGAGGTACACAAACATGACGCGGAGATTGGGGTTAACCCTGGCGGTTCTGGTGTCGGCCTGTGTCGCGAATGGCGCGCAAGTCGTTACAGTACAGGATGTTGTGGATTATCGGAACAATGTCTGGAGCGATACCTCCGGCGTGTGGTTCCTCGTTCCCAAGGAATTGTCGGACGACCCGTGCAATTGGCACGAGGATCATCCGCCGTGGCATCGGGGATCCAACCAAGACTGGGGTTGGACGCACAACATTGCATCCCGTGTTCCTCTGGACGCCACCGGGATTGTCTCGGCCACACTCACCATCCTGGCTTGGGATGTGGATTCCGACGAGGGCGAGGACGATGTCATTTTTGTGAACAGTCGGTATCTTGGCTCTCTGACCGGCGTCGATCGGGATTGGCAGGCCGTCACGTTTGACCTGCCCTCTCCTGTGCTCGAGGAACTCTGGAGGACCTCGCAGTTGTACGTGTACATGGACATCGATCAGATGTTGGATCCGTCCATCGGATATCGCGTTACCCTCAAGAGTTCGACTCTCAAGGTGAAGTATAATACGACGGGGACCGCGCCGACGACGGTGCCGGTCTACCGTTTTTGGTCGCCGGTCACGTCCAGCCATTTCTATACCATCGACGAGGCGGAACGCGACAATCTGATCGCCAATTATCCCGGGATCTGGGTCTTCGAGGGTACCGCGTACAACGCCATGCTGGTGGCCGGGAATACCAACGCCTGCCCCGTCCATCGGTTCTGGTCTCCTACCAACGGCGGCCATTTTTACACGGTCGACGTCGCGGAGAAGGATTGGATCATTGCCACATACCCCTCCAGCGTTTGGACTTACGAGGGGATCGCTTTCTATGCTTTCGTCAACGGCCAGCAGCCGTCGAGCGCAATGCCGGTGTATCGGTTCTGGTCGCCCCTGGTGAGCCATCACTTCTACACAATGGACGAAACGGAGAAAGAGTACATTCTTCGAAACTATCCTCCGGAGGTCTGGACGTACGAAGGTGTTGCCTGGTACGCATTCCTGCCCTGATCGGATCACGCGTCGCCACGACGAAGGACAATCATGGTGTCATACGGCCCCGCATTCCTGGCGGGGCCTTTTTTTTTATGGTTCGTCACGCAGTTGTGTGAAGAACGGGCGTATGAGTCTCGATCCTGCGGCGGGAAGAATCCGTGGCTCTGATGTCCCTCTAAGCTCCAACAGGCTCGCGGAGAAAAGAGCGAGGGGGACTGACCGACTGTGCGATCGGCCATCCCACAACCTGTGTTCGTAGGTTGCCGCCAAAACAGGAATCTGGGGTAAATTTTTCAGTCGGCTCAGGAAACCCACTCCTTGCGTTGTCCCTGGCCCATCGCGCCATGACCGGCTAGGTTATCAGTATTGGGACGGCGGATCTCCCGCTTGTTTCGGGAGGTTCGGACTTTTCCGCCTTTGTTTCTGTCCACCTGTGTACACATTGCACCGGGACTTTTCCTGTCTTGTAGGACGCAGAACCACTCAAGAAAAAAGAGGCTTCGTCACGATAAGACCCTAAATGATGCGGGGCATCACAGGAATGATGCCGCGTAGACGACATGGCGATACATGTTGCCCGTCAGGTTCAAGACGCATGGAAGGGAAACGGTATGGTATCAGGACGATTCACCCAAGTTCGGAACATGGCACTTGTCTTTTTCCCCGTTCTAATGGTTCTCTGTATGCAGTCGCTGGTGTTTTCACAGACCATCTCCACAACCGGCGGCGTCAGTCCTGCCTATGATGCCTCGGATCCCTGGGTGGTGGACGAGGATTTGTTCATCGGTTTCCTGACCAACGGCACCCTTTCGGTTACGGCAGGGGGGACGGTTACGACCCAGGGAGTGGTCTTTGTGGGCAGCCCGGACGCCGAGTACCACGCGACGGGCGTTCTCGCTATCACGGGGTTGGGGACCTCCTTCAGCGTCGATCCTATGGGGGAATCCATGCTCTTCATCGGCCCTCTGGCTGAGGGGGTGTTGACGCTGAGCGACCAGGCGACCTTGACCACTCACGACGCCATCATCGCCGGTAGTCCCCTCGTCAATGAAGAAGATGAGGTCATCGGCGTTGTCGAAGGTCTCGGATACGCCTCGGTCAGCGGCGGCGCCCAGTGGAACCTGGGAGAGGGAGGCTGGTTGACCGTCGGCGGCGCCGGTCAGGGCGAGTTGGCCATCGTGGAAGCAGGGTCCACGGTGATTGGTGACACCAGCGAGGTAGGTCTGTTGCCTGGTTCCATAGGCGATGTCCTTGTGGATCAGTCCGGTGCCTGGATTCTGGACAGTGATCTGATCGTGGGCGTTTGGGGCGCAGGTTCGCTCACCGTATCCGGCGGCGGTCAGGTTCAGTCTGAGCGAAGCTGGGTCGGCGGCGCGGATCGGACGGCCATGAACTACGAGCAACCGATTTTCGACGGTCTTGGCGAGCCGAACGGAACCGGCAGTGTCGTTGTCAGCGGGGTTGGCTCCCAGTGGAACGCGGGCGAGAGGCTCCTCGTCGGTTCCTGGGGCACCGGAGACGTTCGAATCGAAGACGGCGGGCGCGTCACCGCAGAGGAGGTCTTCCTCGGTGGAATACCGTTGGAATTGCAGGAGGGCCAGGATTTCAGTTGGGACTTGGTGGCGAACGGGAACGGGACCATTACGGTTACCGGCGAAGGTTCCACTCTGGAGGTGACTTCGCTCCACACTCTTTTCGTCGGGTATTCCGGGACGGGCGTCCTGGACGTCAACGAAGGCGGTCAAATCGTCAGCGAGGGCGTCGTGGTGGGCGGTACGCCTGGATCGACGGGAACCGTGTTCGTTCACGACGAAGGTTCCCAGTTGACGGCCGATGAGGAATTGTTACTTGGTGCTTGGGGGCATGGGAGCCTGATGGTCTCTGCCGGCGGCGCGGTCGAGGTGAGCCAACTGATGGTCGGGGGATTCGAACCCAACGATACCGGACTGGATCCCCAGGTCCAGGCTGCCTTCGGCGATCCGCAGGGGACAGGGACCATCGTCGTTACCGGCGAAGGTTCGAGCCTGACGGTTTTGGAGTCCGCCTATATCGGCTACTCCGGCGATGCCTTCGTGGACGTCAACGAGGGGGGGGCCGTCGATTCGCTCCAGACCGTCGTCGGCGTCACGACCGGCGGTTATGGTCGGATCAATATCGACGGGGCCGGTTCCGTGTGGCAGGTCACGGAAGATGAGGATTTCGAGGAAGACACCGGAAAGACCTCGGGCGTGATGATCGTCGGTGGCTACGGCGAAGGCGTCGTCAACGTCACCAACGCAGGTCGGCTCGCGGTGGACGACCGGCTCTATGTCGGCGGATATCCGTCGGAGGGTTTCGATGAGGGCTTCTTAGGAGGCGATCCCAACGGAACCGGTGCCGTCAACATTACCGGCGAAGAATCAACCGTCCAGACCAATGGTCTGGTGGTCGGTTTCTCCGGTCAGGGCGCCGTGACGGTCCAGGACGGCGGTGGTCTGTTCACCCACATGGCGGTGGTCGGGTTCGATCCCAACAGCGACGGGCATGTGCTCGTGGACGGCGCCGGCAGCCTCTGGCAGAACAGCGGATCAATGATGGTGGGCGCCTTTGGCCGGGCCGACGTGACCGTTTCCAACGAAGGGCAACTCAGCGTCGGACAGGGATTGTTGATCGGCGGATTCGATCCGGAGGACAGCTTGTTGGATCTCGACGGATCCGCTTATGAATACGATCCCAACAACGTTGCCACTTTCGTCGTGACCGGAGAAGGCTCGCTCGTCGAGGCGTACGCGGTCGGGGTGGGTTTCGGCGGAACCGCTTCACTCCAGGTGCTCAACGGAGGCATGCTCCAAAGCCAGATCGGCGCCGTAGGAATCCTCGGTGACGCCGCCGCCACGGTCCTGGTCGATGGCGAAGGCTCGACTTGGCGATTGACCGGAGACGGCGAACTGCCCGATGAGCTGGGCACGGAAGGACAAGGCTCTCTGGTCGTCTCCAACGGTGGCCTCGTGGAGGTTCTCGCCCCCCAGGCCATTTTGGTGGTGGACGACAAGATCTCCGTCGGGTTCGAGGGGGAGGGAACCCTGGCGATCCGCAACGGCGGCACGGTCATCTCCGACTCGCTGGTGCTGGGTGGCACAGACCCCGAGTACGGCACGATTGAAGAGTATCTCGATCCCGAGGCGGAGTTGGGGTCCGGCTCCGGCTTTGCGATCATTAGCGGCGCCGGCTCCACGCTCGATGTGGACGATGAGATCCTCGTGGGCTTTGCGGGCCTCGGCAGCCTGACCATCGAAGACGGCGGAACAGTCTTCGACACCGTCGGTTGGCTCGGCGTGATGCCCGAAGCGGAAGGGACCGCCTTGGTCACCGGCGAGGATTCGGCCTGGATCAACAGCGACAATCTGGTCGTCGGAGTCTGGGGCCAGGGCGACCTGACCGTCGCCGACGGCGCCCGTGTCTCGGCGCCGGAGGTTTACATCGGTGGAATGCCCCTCGAATTGCTCGGGAGGGATTATGATCCGGATCTGGTTCTGAACGGAACCGGCACGGTCACCGTAACCGGCGAGGGTTCGCAGTTGGAAGTGATGAGCGACGACACCTTGTTCATCGGCTATTTCGGTGTCGGGGTGCTCGACGTCAATGACGGCGGCCAGGTCACCGCCGGGGGCATGGTGGTGGGCGCTGCGCCGGACGCGGTCGGCACCGTCACCGTATCCGGCGAGGGCTCCTCGCTTGAGATCGACGGCGACGCTATCGTAGGCGCCTGGGGCCAGGGTACCTTGACGATCGAGGCCGGCGCCGACGCCACCATCCATTATCTCTACATTGGCGGCTTCGACGCGGAGGAGGACGAGTTCGACCCCAACATGCTGGCCGACTTTGGGGCCATCGACGGGACCGGGGTCGTCACGGTGACCGGCGAAGGCTCGACGCTGACGGCTCAATACGAGGTCGAGGAATCTGTGTATGGTCGGGTGTCTGTGGGCTTTACCGGCCAAGGGGCTCTGATCCTGAGCGACAACGCCGAGATGAGAACGACCGAACTCTACGTAGGAGGCGGCCCGGTGGAGGGCGACGATCTGCCGCAATTTTCCCATGGAGAGGGAAACGTCCAGGTGACCGAAAATGCGTACTTGGATACATTTTTGCTGGTTCTGGGCGTCGATGGGACCGGGGAAATGGAAGTCTCCGCCGGCGGTGGTGTGATGAGCTACTATTCGTGGCTGGGACTGAGCGACGATGGCGTGGGCGTCGCGACGTTGAGCGGCGAGGACTCCGGTTGGCAGAACCTCGATTATATGGCCGTAGGTGCCTGGGGGCAAGGTGAACTGACGATCTCTGATGGCGCTTCCCTCACGACCTCCCGCATGTACATCGGCGGTTTCGATGTCTCTGACGGAGATGATATCACCTTCGAAGGCTGGGTCGAGGAATACGGTGTTCCCGGCGGCACGGGTGTGGTAACCGTCAGCGGAACAGGCTCGAGACTCGTTCTTTTGGACGACACGTTCTACGTGGGCTACGCCGGGGAAGGCACATTGGACATCAACAATGGGGGGCAGGTGGACGTCCAGGGCGCTCTGGTCGGTGGTCCGGAAGGCAGCACCGGTCTGGTCACGATCGACGGGGAGGGTTCCCTGTGGCATATCGCGGGTGGGACTGCGCTGTCCGCCATGGAGTTGCAAGGTGACGGCGAGGTGATTGTCTCGAACGGCGGAACGATCGTCGTCGACGAGGCCGATGCCTATCTCGGCGTGGCGGGGACTTTGACGGTCGGTTCGGAAGGGACCGGCAGCTCAATGACAATTTCCGACGGGGGTCTTGTCCGTACCGACGCTGGCGTCATCGGCGGTTATAATCCCCGGTTCGATACGTTGGAAGAATACTTCGACGAGGACACCGTTTTGAGCGACGGCACCGGTTCGGTGATCGTCGACGGCGCCGAGTCCAGGTGGGACATGGAGGATCTGATGGTGGGCTTCTCCGGAGAAGGCACCCTGACGATCGCCAACGGCGGCGGGGTCACAGCGGGCAACTCGTGGCTCGGTGTCATGCCCGGGAGCGGGGGCTTCGTGGAGGTCTTGAGCGGCTCCACCTGGGCGAATGACGATGAACTGGTCGTCGGCGCCTGGGGTTCGGCCGTCGTGGACATCGCGGGGGCCGGCCAAGTTTACGCGGCGGACGTCTATCTCGGCGGCATGCCGCTCGATCTGCTCGACGGTGACGTGCCCGAGGACCTGATCCCGAACGGCGTAGGCATTGTGAACGTTGCCGGCGAGGGTTCGGCCCTGCACGTGACTGAATACGACAGCCTGTACGTCGGTTACTACGGCCAGGGAACTCTCAACGTCACTGAGGGCGGTCTCGTCGAAAGCGACGTGGCGGGCGTCGGCGTGATGCCGGGCAGCATGGGCTCGGTGACGATCGACAGCGGCGTGGAAGGTGAGGGCTTCCTTCCGTCCACCTGGCAGAACTATGCCTCAGTCTTCGTCGGTGGCTACGGGACCGGCGAACTGACGATCAGCAACGGCGGCCTGGTGGACATCAACCACAACCTCTACATCGGCGGCTTCCGGTCGGCCTCCTTCGGATTTGACGTCGAGCAGATCGGATATGAGCCGAACGGCACCGGCACGGTCACCGTCACCGGCGAGGGGTCCACGCTGTATGGCACCGGCCTTCAGGAGCTTCACGTGGGTTACTCCGGCGACGGCACACTGAACATCGAAAACGGGGGCTACGTAGAGAGCGGCATTGCAGCCATCGGCGCTCTGCCCGGCAGCACGGGCGCCGCGACGGTCGACGGCGCCAGTAGTCCCGAGGAAGAGGAAGGTGGCGGCACGCCGTCTACCTGGGAGATCATCGATTCCATGGTCGTCGGCAGCTACGGGACCGGCGAACTGACGATCAGCAACGGCGGCCAAGTCTACGTCGGTGATACGCTCTATATCGGTGGATTCGATATAGACGCCGAGAACTTCCCCCAAGTACAGGGGCTCGATCCCGCCGGACATGGCCAAGTGACCGTCACTGGCGGCGACTCTCTGCTCAATGTCGGCGGCCACGTGACGTTGCACGTGGGCTACAGCGGCGAAGGTTATCTCGATATCCTCGATGGCGGCACCGTCTTCAGCCAGACTGCCTCCATTGGCTCGACCGCCGGCAGCCTCGGCGTGGCCACGGTAGGCGAAGGGGGAACCTGGATCAACGACGGGACTCTCTCCATCGGCCGCAACGGCCAGGGCGAACTCCGGATCGAAGGGGGCGGCCAGGTGACCAGTGGCGGCAACACCGCCTATATCGGCTACGGTCCCGGCAGCCAGGGAACGGTCATCGTGACCGGCGAAGGCTCGTCCTGGAACCTGGGAGGCGACCTTTACGTGGGCGGCAACAGTGAGGGCGCCGCTGGACTCGGCAGCCTGTTCGTCAATAACGACGGCCTGGTCACCGTTTGGGGCGAGATGTACGTCTGGGAGACCGGCCTGGTCGGCGGCGACGGTACGATCACCGTCATGGTGCCGACGACTCTTCACAATTACGGAACCATCGCTCCAGGCGACGACGGTATCGGCACGTTGACCGTCAATGGTAGCGTGGTCTTCCATGAGGGCTCAATCTTCGCCGTCGACATCAACAACGTTTCCAGCGACAAGCTGGTGGCCAGCGGCACCGTGAACATCGAGGGCGGAACGATCCAGGTCAGCTCCACGGGGACGATCCTCGGCCAGCACCAGTACGAGATCATCAGCGCCGGGGGCGTTCAGGGGCAGTTCGACGCCCTGGATACCGCATTGTTGAACTTCTCGATCAGCGACTCGGGTCTGGATTACAACGACACTTCCGTCTGGATGCATGTTGCCGCAGCCAACTTCGACGACCCGAACATTGCACGTACGTACAATCAGCGCCAGGTTGCAGGGGCCCTGCAGACGATCGGCGGGCAGGGAGGCAACGATGTGACGGACGCGGTGCAGGATCTTGAGACGGCCGACGACGTTCGTGGTGCCTACGATCAATTGAGCGGTCAGACCCGACCTCCGCTGGCGCCGATGACGATCGCCGGCAGTTCCAAATTCCTGGGTACCGTGACCAGTCGCGTCCAGACGGTCAAGACAGGCTTGGTGGCCGGCGCGTTCGACTCCAAACTGCTGGCGGCTGCCGGGCCGGATCAGGCCCTCGGCGGCTCCCCCAGTCGGAGCGGTCAGGATTTCGCCATCGGCAATGGAACCAGTGTTTTGTCCGACAAGCGCTGGGGTTTGTGGGGGCGAGGTTATGGTCTTTACGGCGACCGCGACAGCGGCGATGAACTACCCGGTTATGGCTATCACATCTACGGCGGCAGTTTCGGCGTGGACTACCAATTCACGGAGACTCTATTGGCCGGTCTGGTTGGCGGGGTATCCGAGGGCGATGTGAACTTCGACCGTTCCCGGGACACGACCTCCTTCGGGGCTGCCCACATCGGTTTGTACGGCAGTCTGGCCTGGGAGAGGTGGAACGTGGATGCTGTGGCGACCTACGCCAATCTGGACTACGAAACCCGAAGGTTCGTCGACCTGCTCGACGAGCGGCTCTCGGGCAATTTCGACGGTTCGGAGTTTGCCGCCTATGTGGAGGTCAGTCGCACGTATGCCTTGGCCCCGAACCTGACCCTGGCGCCTCTGGCCTCGGTACAGTACACGTATCTCGATCTGGACTCCTACACCGAGACCGGCGGGGTCAGCGCCCTGGCGTTCGAGAGCCAGACACACGAGTCGATTCGCGGCTCGCTCGGTGCCCGTCTGACCAGGCGACTGATCGAGACCGCCGGCGACTTCCGGGCCGATGTTCAGCTTCGTGGCCGCTGGGTACACGAGTTCGGGGACGACCGCGCCAGTGTGGATACCTCCTTTGCCAGCGATCCGACGGTGGTCTTTACGGTCAAGGACGACGCGATTTCCCGTGACAGCGGGGTACTGGGGGTTGGCTTCTTGACCGAACTGAACAACCGTACGCGGGCCTATTTTGACTACGACGCGCGGATCAACAGCGACGAGACCATCCACGTACTCAGCGCTTCGCTGCAATACCGTTGGTAATTCCCCCAAGTTTCTGTCGCAGTTCACACCCGGGGCCGGCTAATGTGCCGGCCCCGTTCAATTGTTTTTGTCGTATGGGTGTTTGCGGACCCGATCATGGGCTCCTGGGAGGCGATTTCGTTCGCAGCGAGAACAAACAGCTCAGGGCCATTGTCGTCGCCGCGCCCAGAACGATGAGCCAGGTCCAACCCAGAGCGAGTGTTTTCTGTTGGATCCGCACCAGCAAGACGGTGCATAGAACCGTGCTGATCAACATGGCCGGAACATTGGCGAGATTGGCCTTGCGCCGGGTAAGCAGGCCAAGGAGGAAGATTCCGAGCATGGGGCCGCCAGTCAAAGCCAGGATCTGGAAGGCGAACCACAAGATGTTTTGCACCGGTTCGCACGCGGCGGCGATGGCCGCCAACAGCAACCCGAAGACTACCACCCCGATGCGTGAGACCCGCAGGTAGTGTCGGTCCGTCGCGTTCTTGCGGATCAGGGGCCGGTAGATGTCCCGCACGAAGGAGGTCGTCAGCGAACCGAGCGGCGAATCGACGCTGGCCAGGACGATGGCCGCCAGGACCAGTCCTTTGAGACCCGCGGGAAGAAGCGTGCGGGCGAAATGAGGGAAGATGGTCTTGAGTTCTGTCGGCAGTTCCAGTTCGGGATGGTGTCGGTAGAAGACATAGAGCAACGTTCCGATCAGCAGATACAACCAATAGACCGGAAGAACCGCTGCGATGGTCATCAGGATCGTCTTTTGACTGTTCCGGCGGGTCTTGACCGTCAGGAGTCGCTGGACCATCTCCTGATCGGCGCCGAAGGAGACCAGGCCGGTGAAGAGGCCGCCGAGGACGCCGGGCCAGAATGTGCTGGCGTCGTTGAGATTGAAAGCGAAGTGGAACGTGCTGAGCCGGCCTGCCTCGCGGGCGGTCTGGAGGGCCGAAAACAGGTTGCCGTCGATGTGTCGCACGAGAAAGCCGACGACCAGTACGCCACTGACGATGAAGAAAACGGCTTGGTAGGCCCCTGTCCAAACCAGCGCCTTGATGCCACCGAAGGCGATGAAGAGGATGCTCACGATGGTAAACAGCGCCAGCGTCACGTCCAGGGGCCAACCCAGGATCAGGCCCACCGCCATGCAGGTGGCGTAGAGTCGGACGCCGGAGGCGATCAGTCGGGTGGCCAGAAAGTAGATCGAGCCGGTGTACTGCGTGGCCGGGCCGAAGCGGTGGCCCAGGAACTCGTAGATGCTCGTGCAGTGGTACTTGTAAAAGGCTGGGATGAAGAGGAACGCGACGACGAGCCGGGCCAGAGCCAGACCGATCAAAAACTGAAACCACCGCCAGTTCTCGGTGAAGGCGGTGTGCGGCATGCCCACCAGGGCCAAGGCGCTGATCTCGGTGGCGACGAACGACAGGCAGGCGACAATCCAGGGGACCCGCCGACCGCCGAGAAAAAAATCCTCGGTGTTTTCCTCGTGCCGACCGAAGACGTAGGAGATGACGAACAGCAGAGCGATGGCTCCGCCGACGAAAACCGCGTCAAGCGAGCTGAAGGAACCGCCGAGTTGTTGGAGGATCGAATCTTCGATGAGGTCTTTCCTTTGATTCTGCAGGGAACAGGGCACGAATTCTGTTTTCTTGTCGTCCTGAGCGAAGCGAAGGACTTGGTTCGCTCGATCAGATGACGCGTAGGTGCGCGGCCCAGCCCTTTTGTCCGTTACTGCGAGGTTTTACTTCATGACAAGACATGTTACCGAATGTTCTCCACCGCCTTTCGCAGCGACTGACCGCAGGCGGCGAGAATCTTCATGGCTCCTTTCAGATCGACCTTACGAAAGTGCATCACGACCGCAGGTTTCACCTGGCCGTCGGCTCGTTGAAGCAATTTTTTGGCCTTCGGCCGGGAGAGGCCCGTCAGTTCCACGACGATCCGCAGCGAGCGGTCGCGGAGCTTTCTGTTGACCGCCTGCAGGTCGACCATGAGGTTGCCGTGAACCTTGCCCAGCTTGATCATGGCCGTGGTCGTGAGCATGTTGAGCACGAGCTTGGTCGCGGTCCCGGCCTTCATCCGCGTCGAACCGGTTACGATCTCCGGCCCGACCACGGGATTGATGATGATGTCGGCGGGGATCGATTTAACCACCTCCGGCGCGCAGGTCACGCACACCGTTTGCGCCCCGAGCTTGCGGGCGCGGCGTAGCGCGCCGTGCACGAAAGGCGTCACGCCGCAGGCCGCCAGGCCCACAACCACGTCGCGCGAGGTCACCTTCTTCTTGTCGATCTGCGCTGCGCCGCCCTCGGCATCATCTTCGGCTCCTTCAATGGAACGGACCAGCGCCGTGCGGCCGCCTGCGATGATGCCCTGGACCATCGACCGCTTGACCCCGAACGTGGGAGGACATTCCGAGGCGTCCAGCACGCCCAGCCGGCCGCTGGTGCCGGCGCCGACGTAGAAGAGCCGCCCGCCTTCGCGAAAGCTGTCCACGATCGCGTCGATCGCAGCCGCGATGCTCTCCCGCTGCGAACCGACCGCCTCTGGCACGGTCCGATCTTCGGAGTTGATCAGGTCCACGATCTCCAGTGTGGGCAGCGTGTCGATGTTCGCGCTTCTCGGATTGCGTTTCTCGGTGGTGGGCAGGCATTTTCGCGGGGCCATGTTCGTTTTTCGGAACTCCACGTCATACTCCCGGCACGATCTTGCCTAAAATGACCGGTTCGTCCGCCCCGGTGACGCTGGGGAGGTTGTTGGCGATCCCCTGGATCGTTGCGTATGCGAGAATGGCGAACGATACAGCCTCCTTGGCATCGACGCTGATGCCGAATTCATCTGTGGTGCGGATTCTAACGTCCGGCAGTTGCGACTGCAACATGCTCACCAGCGTCGCGTTGTGCGAGCCGCCGCCGCAGAGGATCATCTCGTCGGGCATCGCCGGCAGGAACTTGCGATAAGCGGCCGCGATGGTCGAAGCGGTGAACGCGGTGGCGGTGGCGATCATATCCTCCGGCGAGAGTTTTCGTTTGCGAGCCTGGCCGTGGAGCCATTCGCAATAGTGCTGCCCGAACTGCTCGCGGCCGGTGGACTTGGGCGGCTTTCGTCGCAGAAAGGGATGCCGCAGCATTTCTTTCAAGAGGCCTTCGTGCACCATGCCCTTGGCGGCCATCGCGCCGCCGCGGTCGTAGTGGCGTCTGCCCTTGGTCATGCGACGCACGAGGCCGTCGATGACCATGTTCCCCGGCCCGGTGTCAAACGCGAGGACTTCGGGGTGTGCGTCGTGTCCGCAGGAGCAGGAATGCGAGCAGTCACCGTGATTCTCGCAGACAGGCAGGTACGTCACATTTGCGATGCCGCCGATGTTCTGCACGGTCCGGCAGAGCTTTTTGTCGGAGAACAGTACGTAGTCCGCATACGGCACCAGCGGCGCTCCCTCGCCCCCGGCGGCCATGTCGCGAGGCCGAAAGTCCGCGACGGTTGTGATCCCGGTCCGCTGCGCGATCCGGCAGGGCTCGCCGATCTGGAGCGTCGAGCGAATCACTTCTCCTTCGTATCGGATGCCTTGCGGATGGTGCCAGATCGTCTGGCCATGGGAGCCGATCAGGTCGATCGAGTCCAGCGGCAGACCGCTCTTGTTGCACAGGCGAATTACTGCCTCAGCGAAGACCTCGCCAAGCACGTGATTGAAGTGGCAGATATCGTCCACCCTGGCGGCTTCGGGGTTGCACAAGGCCAGGATGCTCTTTCGCAGGGAGGCGGAGTAGGGAAACGTCTCGAACGCCAACACGCGCACCTTGCGGCCATGGATCTCCACGATGGCCACATCGACGCCGTCGGCCGACGTTCCCGACATCAACCCTGCCACCCACAGTCCCTTCTTCTTCGAACCTGCCTTCGACTTGCTCATCGTTGCTCCACACGGCTTTCTGCCGACGGTTGACCGATACGATTCATCATGGCGAGCGATTATAGCCATCGCTGAGCGCAGCCGCACCCGAAATACCGTTGCCACCGAGCGTCGGGAGATGATATCACTACACTAGGTCGCTGCAATCGAGCAGGGCCGTCCGGCGATTTGTTTTGGGAACATGAAGGACATGAGTATTCACCACTGTACACGATCAATTCGCAGGGTACTTCGATCTGCGGAACTCTCGTTGTTCCTGTTCTTGGCGTGCCAGGGCGCTTTGTTCGGGGTTGACGCGACCGGTTCCCCCCGGGCGAATGTGCCGCCGGGAGTGGAGTATCTCCACCATCGAATCGGAGAGGGGCCTTGGTCGATCCACGTGGTGAAGGTGACCCGGTCCGCCGGGAGGTTCCAGTTCGTCTCCGCCTTGGCCCAGGATCAGGTGTATGGACTGGCGACCGTGAGTCAACAGGCAGCGGCGCTACGCGATGCTCGACCCGTTGCGGCGGTCAACGGCGACTTCTTCGTCATTCGTCCGGGACCCTATCAGGGCGATCCTCTGGGACTGCACATCGCCCAAGGCGAACTGATCAGTTCGCCTACTGGGCCCAGCTTCTGGATCGACAGGGAGGGTCAGCCCCATATCGGACAAGTCACGGCTCAGTTTCGGGCCGTGGGGCCGACCGGTGTGTTCATTCCGTTCAATCTCAACGAAGAGCGAGGCGACAACGAAGCCGTGCTCTACACGCCGGCGGTAGGGCCATCGACTCGGACGAAGGACGGGTTCGAACTGATTCTGGAGAGGATCGGCGAGGGAGCATGGCTGCCGCTGCGTCCTGGGATTTCCTTGGACGCCAGAGTGAAGGCCGTTACCGAAGGGGGAAACACCGAACTGACACCGACGACGATGGTGTTCTCCATGGGGCCGATGTTGGCGGAGAGGCTGCCGACAAAGGCGCCGGGCTCGATGCTCGCGCTTCATTTGCACACTGCGCCCGATCTGGCCGGATGCGTGACGGCCATCGGCGGTGGACCGATCCTGCTGGATGAGGGCCGGTCGCCCGAATGGCCGCCGCCTCAGCCGCGGCATCCGAGGACGGCGCTAGGGTGGAACGACGAGCAGTTTGTTCTGGTCGTGGTGGACGGCCGCCAGGAGGGGTTCTCGGTGGGCATGACGTATCCCGAACTTGCCTCACTGATGAAACGACTCGGGTGCCGATACGCGGTGAATCTCGATGGCGGCGGCTCCTCGACGCTCTGGTGGGACGGCCGCGTCATGAACTCGCCTTCCGATGGACGGGAGCGTCCCGTCGCCAATAGTCTCGTTGTCATCGCGACTGAGCCGAACGCAGTCACAGAGGGTTCGCAGAACTGATGATGTCCGAAGCCAAGAAGAAAGCGCAAGCGTTCCTGGAACGGGAGAAGGCGTTTCGCCTGGGTCAACTGACGACCGAATCCTCGCATCCAAAGACCCGCCGGCTGTCGCAGACGATCCAGGCGGATCTCCAGGTGGGTGTTCGAATGCTGCAATCGGTGGACGACGACATCCCGGCCGCGTTGGAGAGGATCTTCGCCCAGGACTCCTTTGGGCAATTGGTCGACACGTTGGGCGAGGCGATGCGGACCGGGCATCATGTTTTTTTCACCGGTTGCGGCGCGACCGGCCGGTTGAGCATTCTGCTGGAGGCCGCTTGGCGCGAGTTCTGGCGGCGGACCGAACCGAACAATCCGAGAATGATGGATTTGTGCGTCAGCGTCATGGCCGGCGGGGACTTCGCGCTGATCAAGTCGGTCGAGGGTTTCGAGGATTTCACCGATTTCGGCCGACGCCAGATCCAAGAGGCCGGCGTGGGGAAGGACGACGTCGTCGTCGCCATCACCGAAGGCGGCGAGACGCCTTTCGTCATCGGCACTGCCTGGCAGGGACTCGACGTCGGGGCCCATGTGTTCTTCGTCTACAACAATCCGACCGACCTGCTGCGAGAGCACGTACAGCGGTCGCGGGAGGTCATCGACGAACCTCGGATCGGCAAGCTCGAGCTGGCGACCGGGCCCATGGCCATCACCGGTTCGACCCGTATGCAGGCGACGACCACCGAGCTTCTGGTCGTCGGTGCGGCGATGGAAACGGCCCTTGCGAAGTATTCAGGGGGTACCGCGTACCCCCTCTCCTCTTACCGCGAGTTTTTCGGGAATCTGCTTCGACAGCTGTCCCGGCCGCAATCGGTCGCGGCGATCTCGCGGGCCGTCGAACTGGAGGAACAAGTTTACCGCAAGCGGGGACGGGTGACCTATCTTGCCGACTCGCTGATGCTTGATGTCCTGACGGACACGACCGAGCGGGCGCCGACGTTCATGCTGCCGCCGTTCCGCAAGCAGGGAGACGCGATCTCGCCTGTGTCGTGGTCGTTCGTGAAAGACCCTTGTCGTGCGACCGAGCCAGCCTGGAGGGAGATGCTCAAGCGAGAACCTCGCGGCCTGACCTGGGGGCGAGACATCTACACGCAGTTGAACGCCCCTGCGCATATCCAGGCGAATCCCCCGAAGCTCGATAATGCGGAGATTTACAAATTCCGCATCGGAAACGAGCCCGACCCCTCCCGCACGAGCGCACCGGGCTCGATGCTCGTGCAGATTGGAGATCTGCCCAATCTCAACTCTCGAATCTCCGATCGACAATTCGCCAGGACCGCCGCGATCACGTTCGGCCCCGTGGGGAAATCCCCCGATGTTGACGAGCCCATTCACGTCCGCTGCGATATTCCGGCCTCGCCTCTGCGTTTGTGGGAGCACCTGGCGATCAAGTTGATTCTCAACACACTCTCGACCGCGACAATGGTCCGGATGGGTCGGGTGATCGGCAACGCGATGGTCTGGGTCTCTCCGAGCAATAAGAAGCTGATCGATCGTGGCTGCCGACTGATCGCGCAGCAGACCGGCTGCACGTACGAACACGCTTGCGAGGTTCTGCACGAGGCGATGGACGAACTGGCCGAGCGGAGCAAACGAGGACAAGAGATCCCGTCGCCGGTGGCGGTGGCGATCGAACGGATTGGCCGAACCGAAGAGAAGCAAGACGCATGATTCAGAAGCACGAAACTCGAAATCCGAAATCCGAAACAAATTCGAATGACCGAATTTCGAAATCCCAAACGGACTTTCGGCCGGCGCGAGCGTTTCGGTCATTTGGATTTGGAGCCTCTGGGTTTGTTTCGGGTTTCGAGTTTCGAATTTTGTGCTTGGTCTTCGGGGGTCTTCTCTCGAGCTGCCATTCGGAGCGGGCCTATCGTGAACGTTTGGCGCGGATCGATTCGGTTGTCCAGGCGGAGATCCAGGCGGGAAGCTTCCCCGGCGCGGTTGTGCTCGTGGGCAAGGGCAAGAGGATTCTGTACCACAAAGCCTTCGGGCTGGCGATCTCCGAACCGACGCAGGAACCGATGCAGAAGGATACGATCTTCGATCTGGCTTCGATGACCAAGCCCCTGGCGACGGGAACCGCGATCCTGATTCTGGTGGACCGTGGCAAGCTCGACCCCAACGCTCTGGTTGCGGAGTATCTGCCTGCCTTCGCCTGTGGGGGCAAGGAGCAGGTTCGAATCAAACACCTGTTGACGCATACTTCCGGCCTGCCTGCGTATACGGATGCCAACAGCCTCAAGACGCAATACGGCTCGCCGTGCCCGGAGAAGGTGATCGAGAGGATCTGTACTCTCAACGCCAAGTCCCCGCCGGGCGAGGAATTTCGGTACAGTTGCCTGGGTTATATCACGCTCGCGGAGATCGTCCGGGTCGTCACGGGGCAGGGCATCGACGAATTCACCCGCGAGAACCTCTTTGTTCCTCTGGACATGAAGGACACGGGATTCAATCTGCCCGCGGCATGGAAGCCGCGGATTGCGGCGACGGAGATCGTGGACGGCGAGCCGCTGCGAGGCACGGTGCATGATCCGCTGGCCCGCCTGAACGCCGGGATCAGCGGTAATGCGGGACTCTTCTCGACCGCATCGGATCTGGCCGTCTATTGCCAGATGTTGCTCAATCACGGCATGGACAAGGGCAGGCGGGTTCTCAGTCCCCGTGCGGTCGACCTGCTCACAAAACCCCAGTCTCACGGCCGGGCCTACGGTTTCGACGTCACTTCCAGTTACTCCTGGGTGAAAGGCCCCAACGTCTCGCCAAACGCTTTTTGCCACACGGGCTACACAGGCACAAGCGTTGTCGTCGACCCCGACACCCGCATCTATCTAATACTGCTGACCAATCGAGCCCACCCCCACGACCGCGGCGCCAGCAAGCCCATCCGCCAGAAGCTTGCGGAGATCGTATTCCCACCGAGAAGCAAACGGTGAGTTTCAATTGGTCAATCCCGCGATGGCGGCGCCGATCAGCGTGGCGTTGTCAATGTTCACGATCTCGTAGTAGACGCGCTTTTTGTCGACCAGGTACTGCTTGAGGTAGTACTCGACCTTTGAGCGGAGGCTCTTGAGCTTGTAGAACGTCGTGCCCTCGGCCACGATGCAGATGGGCCTTGCGGGGTTGCGTCCCTTGCCGCTCTTGAGGGCTGCGGAGGACAGATTGGCCGCGGTGAGCTTGGCCGCCCGTTCGACCAGGGCGTCCACCAACTGGTACATCGCGATGATGTCGTCGTCGGTGGCGCCGGTCAGGGCCGTTGAAAGCGGGTTCTCCCGGCCTTCGGGACGGGTGAGGAAGTTGCTGACGTCCTTGGTTGTCACCGCCTGCACCTGAGCCAGTTCCGAGGCCGCGACCTTGGAGAAAATGCCCGCCTTGGCGGCGGCCTTGGCGGTGGCCAGGCAGAGGGGCCCGATATACGCGCCGGAGATCATCTTTTCGAAGATGTGGACACCCGGGCTGACCGCGGCGGCGTCGAGCGCCTTGTCGATCCTGCCCCGCGGGGCCTTGCCGAATCCGCCGGATTCGACGTTGATGATCTGGCTGTCCTGATCCCCCAGGTCTTTCGCCTTGCGGATATTGCTGTTGTGCTCGACGTAAGCGGTGTTGGTGCCGGTGCCGAGGATGAAGCCGATGTAGCTGTCGAACCTTCGGCCGCTGGTCTCCGCCCGACCAGCCAAGAGAGTCGCGACGGTGTCGTTGAGCAGGACGAAGTGTTTCTCCTGTCGAATGCCCAACCGGCTCAGGGCTTTGTTCATGTTCTCGCCGATCATCTGACCGGCGGCCTCGGGGGCCTTGATTTCCTTCGAGAAGAACAGGGCCCGACCATCCTTGCTCGGGAACATCTCGATCGGATAGGAGAAGCAGAACCCCACGTTGGAGCTCTTGTCGGTGATGGGCTTGACGTAGCCGGCCATGGTGCCGAAGAACTCGTCCTTGCCGACCTCCGCAGCGACGCCCGGCATGGGGAACACCTTGAATTCGGAGATCTCCGGCTCGCCCACCTGTCGGAACGTGACGGTGGCCACACGGAAATTCGTCCCGCCGGCGTCCATAACGATGACCGGCGTGTCGCGAGGCAGATCCTGTTCCGTCCCGATGTAGGTGGGCAACATGGCCAGCGTGCTTTTTTTGCCCGCCAACCCTTTTTCCATCTCCTCCAGAAAGACGTCGCAAATCTCCTGGATGCGGATGTCCCCGTGGTACATGCCCTGGTTGCTGAGGAACTCTTTGACCCGGCCTCTTGGATCCTTCACGGCAAAACCCTCATCATCTGTTATTTATTTTGTTATTGACTATTTGCGGCCCTCGCCGGCAAACTTGGCGCCAGCGGCGGAACTCGGATGGTAAATGGTAAACAGCAGATCGTCAATCCCTATACCCTTCCGGGTGTTCCGTGTGCCACTTCCAGGCGGTGGCGACGATCTCGTCGAGGGAGGGTATCTGCGGCTGCCAGCCCAGTTCGATTCTCGCCTTGGTCGCATCGGAGGTCAGGATCGCGGGGTCGCCCGGTCGCCGGGCCGTTTCAACCACCGTGAAATGCCGGCCGGAGACCCGCTTGACCGATTCGATCACCTCGCGGACGGAGTAACCCCGGCCATTGCCCAAGTTGAACGTCTGTTCGACATGATCGTTCAGCCGGTTCAGAGCCAGCAGGTGGGCCCGACACAGGTCGTCGATGTGGATATAGTCCCGGATGCACGTGCCGTCGGGGGTGGGGTAGTCCGTACCGTAGATCTTGATGTCGGGACGTTTGCCCATTGCGGCTTGGATGATCAGCGGGATCAGGTGCGATTCGGGACGGTGGTCCTCGCCACATCTGCCGTTGTCGCCGGCGCCGCAGGCGTTAAAATACCGAAGCGCCGCGTAATGGAGCCGGCCGGTGTCGGCTTGGTAGCGGCACATCCGCTCGACTGCCAGTTTGGTTTCCCCGTACGGGTTGATCGGTTTCGTGGGGGCGTTCTCGGTGATCGGGACCTTCTCGGGCATGCCGTAAACCGCCGCAGTGCTGCTGAAGACGAATTGCTGCACGCCCGCCGCTTCCATGGCCGAGAGAAGGTTCTGTGTGTTCGAGAGGTTGTTGCGGTAGTATCGCAGGGGTTGTTGCACTGATTCGCCCACTTCGATCGACGCTGCGAAATGCATCACCGCCTCGATCTTGTACTCGCGAAGAATCCGCACAAGGCCCTGGAAATCCGCCAGGTCGCCCGCCACGACCGGGACACCGCGAACGGCGGAGCGGTGCCCCTTGCTGAAGTTGTCGTACACGACGGGTTCATGGCCTTGGGCCGCCAGGAGGGCGGTCATATTGCTTCCGATGTACCCGGCTCCACCACAGACGAGAACGTTCATAGATCTACTATTTCTGATTCACTATTTACGATTTGAGATACGCTACGCACGACACGAGACGCGAAGCTCAAATAGTAAATCGTCAACAAGAAATAGTCAATCCTGGAGCTTTCGCTCGATTCGTTTGACGATCTCGGCGGCTAGTTTGGGATCGTCGCCCAGGTCGATCCAGGCCATCTGGGCCTTCTGTTGCGGGGTCACTTCGAGGGTTTGAAGGGTGGATTCGCTTCGCGTGTGGATCATGTAGGCTTGGGACACGCCGGCGACCGGATTGCCCGGCAGGGTCAACCGCTGGGTTCGGACGGTGCATTCGAGGCAGTAACCGCAAGCTTCGGCGGCTGTTTCCACACTTTGCCGCTCCAAGGCTCTTATACGCACCTCCACGATCCTGCGGATCGATTGGACGTTGGCCTCTGCGGTGTTAAATGCTCCGACGTTGTCGCTTCGCCAGAATTCGAAAAATTGCGCCCCGCGCAGGGGACGGGTGCGGACGATACCCTGCTCGACATCAAGCTTTTCGATGGGAAAGTGCATCTTCGACAGAACGTCGTGCGCCGCCCAGACGAACTGCTCCCTCGTGCCCTTTTCCAAACAAAGCGTCCGGGCCGTCGCCGGTTCAAGGCGACGACTCACACATCCCAGCGACAACGTCGTTCCGATCAGGACGACCCCTCGAAGGATCTCGATCCCTATACCCATGTTCGATTGCCTTTGTAGGGTGTGTCGAGCACACCGGTTTTTGTTGAGTCCGTTCAACGCCGGACAATTATAGGCACAACCGCCCGGGGTCTCAATTCCAATCGACGATATGCGGCAGGACCTGTCCGACAACCTCGTCCGGCCCATCGGAACGGGCGCCTCATTTCTGCGGCTTCAAACCCAGGGGAGGCGAAATGTTTGACGGGGTCGGAGGATTCCGCTATCACCGCGGAATGTAGACGCGATTCCATCACAAGGAGCGACGGATGAATCAAAGGCAAGTTTTAGGGTCTGGACAAAGCGGGCTTCACTCCCCTTGTGGGCAATCCCTGTGCAAGACCCCTCTGACGAACAATTGCCCCCGTCTGCATTCGGCGAGGTGGAACACCGCCAATCGCCCGCTGTGCAGACGGCGTTCTGCCTTCGCCGGCAAGATCCGCCTCGACAGATTCGTCGCGACAAGGGACGGCTCGCGGACTTCCAGAAGCTGCTTTGCGATGGGTTGGGCCTCCGGCTCCAAGGGAACGAATCATCAGACCCAAAGACGACGATCAGGGCTCGGTGTCGTAGGCCCAGGACAAGGAGTGTCATGGTCGCGGTTTCGATGGAATATGAACGATTACCCCGGTGTTCGCTCGATTTTTTCCCGACGCCGTTTATGCTGCTTCCTCGTCGGACGGAAAGACGGGGCGGTCCACGTATCTTCATGAAACGGGAAGATCAAGCCGGGCGGGTCATGAACGGCCTGATGGATACGATTGCTCGTGGAGATCTGAGGAGATAAGTATGTTAGGAAGAACACATATTGTTGTCGCGTGGGGTCTGGTCTTCTTGTTGACTGAAGTCTGGGGGCAGCCCGCGGGGGCGGCTCGCACGTACATCGATCTGAACCCTGATTGGCGGTTCGCCAAAGGCGACGCCGCCAACGCGATGATGTCTGCGTTCGACGACTCGTCCTGGCGGCAGCTCGATGTCCCTCACGACTGGAGCATCGAGGGGCCCTTCGGATCCGAGTACGGCAGCGGCAACGGCTACGCCCCCGGCGGCATCGCCTGGTACCGCAAACACTTCATTCTCGACGCGGCTCAGCAAGGCAAGCGCGTCGCGGTCGAGTTCGACGGCGTATACGACCATTCCCAGGTCTACATCAACGGTTTCATCGTCGGCGGCCGGCCCTTCGGCTATGGGAGCTTCCAGTGCGATTTGACTCCGTACATCAAGTTCGGTTCGGGTCAAAACGTGCTGGCCGTCCGCGTCGATCACTCGCGGTTCGCTGATTCCCGCTGGTATACCGGTTCGGGCATCTACCGCAACGTCCGGCTTCGCGTCACGGATAAGCTGCACATCGCCTACAACGGGATCTATGTCACGACGCCCCAGGTTCGGGAGACGTTCGCGGTCGTTCGTGTCGAAACGACGTTGGACAATGCCTCCGGCCAAGGCCTGGCGGTCTCCGTGCGGTCCCAGATCCTCGGGCCCGACGGCAGCGAAGTCGCAGCTCTGACGACGGTTGCGAATACTGGTGGCGGAGTCAATCCTCCTGTGGTTCAGGAGATCCTGCTCGATCATCCGCGGCTCTGGTCGATCGAGTCGCCGACGATGTACACGCTCAGAACACAGGTGATGGCTGGGGAGAAGGTCGTGGACGAGGTCTCGACCCCGTTCGGCGTCCGCACGATCGCATTCGATGCGAACAAGGGCTTCTCGCTGAACGGCAAACCTGTCAAGCTCAAAGGCGTCTGCATCCACCACGATGCGGGCGCTCTCGGGGCTGCGGTGCCGGTGAAGGTGCTCGAAAGGCGGCTCCAAATCCTGAAAGACCTCGGGACCAACGCGATCCGCACGAGCCACAATCCGCCTGCGCCGGAACTGCTGGACCTGTGCGACCGGATGGGCCTGCTCGTGAAGGACGAAGCGTTCGACGAGTTCACTCCCGCCAAGAACAAATGGGTCGCCGGCTGGAACGCGGGCGTGCCTTCGCGCTGGGGCTATGCGGAATCGTTCGAGCAGTGGGCGGTCACGGACATCGAGGACATGGTCCGCCGGGACCGTAATCACCCGTGCGTCATCCTCTGGAGCATCGGCAACGAGATCGACTACGCGAACGATCCCTTCAGCCATCCGGTGCTGGGCAGCAACTACCGGCCCGAACATCCGCCGGCGTCGGAGCTGGTCCGGCTGGGCAAACCGCTGGTCGACGCGGTCAAGAGGCTGGACCCCACGCGTCCGGTCACCGCGGCCCTGGCGAATTTGCCGATGTCGGATGCAGTGGGGTTCCCCGAGATCCTGGACGTGGTCGGCTACAACTACCAGGAATCGCTCTATGCGGCCCACCACCAGAAGTATCCGCAGCGGATTCTCTTCGGCAGCGAGAACAGCCACCAGTACAACAACTGGACGATCGTGCGGGACAACGACTACGTGGCGGGCCAGTTCCTCTGGACCGGGATCGACTACCTGGGCGAGGCCCGCGCCTGGCCGATCCGCGGCAGCATGCCGGGCTTGCTGGACACCTGCGGTTTCAAGAAGCCCAACGCCTGGTTCCGCCAGAGCCTCTGGAGCGACCAGCCGATGGTCTATCTTTGCACGTCTGTCGCCGGCGCCGGCGGTCCGGGCCGCGGACGCGGCGGCTGGCTGGAGGAGTCCTGGAATCGCCCGGAAGGCTCGAACGTCCGCGTCATCTGCTACACGAACTGCGAGCAGGTGCGACTGACCCTCAACGACAAGGAGATCGGGACGAAGGGGGTTGCCGAGGCGGTCAACGGCGCCCTGAGCTGGTCTGTTCCGTTTGAGGCAGGCGTGCTCAAGGCCGAAGGGCTCAAGAACGGTTTGGCTGTTTGTGAGTTTACGCTGACGACGTCAGGCCCGGCAGGTCGGATCAAGCTGCTGCCCGACTCGTCGCAGCTCCGCGCCGACGGCAGGGACATCTGCCACATCGAATTCCAGATCACCGACGACCGGGGCGTGCGCGTCCCCGACGCGCAGAACGTGGTGACGTTCGAGGTCAGCGGTCCCGTCCGGCTTCTGGCGATCGACAACGGCGAGATGACCGGTCCCGAAGACTACCGCTCGCCCCAACGAAAGGCATCGCGAGGCAGGGGCCTGGCGATCCTGCAGAGCACGAAGGCTTCGGGTCGGGCCACGGTGACGGTCACCAGTCCGGGTTTGCAGTCGGCGACGCTGGAACTCGAAAGCCGCTGATCGAATCGCGGGGCGTCGGTCACGGCTGCAAGTGCATCTGCATGAATTGCAGGAACACATATGGCGCTTGCCCGGCATGTTACTCCGGCGGCTCCCGACGTTCAAGGGCTATCTCCTGCATCAGAGGGGGATATGGCCCGACGCCGGCCCGATCTCTCTTTACAGAAGGCCCGCGAAAGGCGATAATCCAATCTGCTGATCCGGTCATTCGTCAACGAGCACGCATCGAAAGGACATGAGCATGGACAAGCAGTTGTTCTCACGCAGGCGCCTTCTCTGGACCGCAGTGGCGCTGGGCGCTTCCGGCAGTCTGCTTCGTTCCCAGGACCAAGCCATCGAAGTTCCCCTGCCTCCCAACCCGGCCGATCGTCGGTCCGTGGTCTCGGTGACCCACGGCGCCGGCCGCCGCCAGAACGTGTGCGACGCGCTGACGGCCATCGACGACCAGATCCTGCCTGTCCTCAAGACCAAGAAACGCGTGGTCATCAAGCCGAACATGGTCAGCACGCGAAACCAGCTCGCCTCGACGCACGTCGATGCCCTGCATGGGATACTGGATTTCTTGGCTCCGCGATTCAAAGGGCCGGTCACGATCGCAGAGTCTTCGGCAGGCTATACGACCGAAGGGTTCGACAACTTCGGTTACGGCAAGCTCGCGGCCGAGCACAAACCGCTGGACGTCAGTCTGGTCGATTTGAACGAGGAAGGCAAGTACGGAATGGGCGCGATTCTCAACGGCGACCTGCACATGGTGCCCGTTCGCCTGGCGGCTCGGCTGCTGGACCCGGAGGCCTTCATCATCTGTTCGGCCATGCTCAAGACGCACAACACGGTCGTCGCGACGCTCTCGATCAAGAACATGGCGCTGGGGGCTCCCCTGCACAGTGCCCGCAAGGAAAGCCAGCGATGGAACGACAAGCGGCTCTATCACGGCGGGGTGCGTCAGACCCATGTGGGCATCGTTCAGACCGCCCAGCGGCTCCAGCCGTACTGGGGCGCAACCGTGCTGGATGGATGGGAGGGCATGGAAGGCAACGGACCGGGAAGCGGCACACCGGTGGCTTCCCGCATCGCGATCGCATCCACGGACTACGTGGCCGCCGACCGCGTGGGCGTCGAAGTGATGGGGTTCAATCCGGATTGGGTCGGGTATCTGGGGTTCTGCGGGCAAGTCGGCGTGGGACAGGCGGACCTGTCCAAGATCGACATCCGCGGCCCGAAGTTGGCGGACGTGACGAAGAAGTACCGGATGCATGACGACATCGAACGCGAGCTGAAATGGATGGGGCCCTTGACGGAAATCCCTGAGAAACTCGGCTGATCCGGAGGCGACAAGGGGCAGCAATTCGGATCGGACGGATTCGCGAGGATCGAGGCCGATTCGCATCATATGAATTGACGGGAGTTGTGATGATCAAGAAGGACGGAAACGCTTCGACGAGGTGGGCGAAGTCGATCCCCGCATTCCTCACGTTTGTGTTCCTGCTGGTCTTGGGCGGGGCGTGTCGGAATGGGGATTATGCCAGCACCGATCCTGTGAGCGAAGTGAGCCCGCAGAGATACGTCACGCCCGTCCATCAGATCCTCACGCCGACGGGGATCCAGGTGGAACTGCCGGGTCTGCGGCCGCAGGCGGTGGCTCTGAGCCCTGACGGACGTCTGCTCGCCACTTCCGGCAAGACCAAGGAACTGGTTCTGATCGATCCGCAGACCGGCGAAATCAGGCAGCACGTCCCATTGCCTTCCAGCGCGACCCGCGATCCGAATGATGTCTCTTCGCACATCCTCAAGCCCGACGAATCGGGCCAGCTCAGCTACACCGGTCTGGTGTTCAGCCCGGACGGGAGGCGGATCTACCTGTCCAACGTCAACGGTGACATCAAGGTCTTTGGCGTTGATCCCGATGGGCGGGTCCGCGGCCTGTCTTCTATCGGTTTGCCCGCCGCCAATGCGCCCGAGCGGAAGGAAGAAATCCCAGCGGGACTGGCGATCTCCCGCGACGGTCGGCGATTGTACGTCGCCCTGAACCTGTCCAATCGCCTGGCGGAGATCGACGTCAACACCGGAGCGATGCTTCGTTCCTGGCCGGTGGGCGTCGCGCCGTACGGCGTGGTCCTGGTCGGCGGCAAGGCGTACGTGAGCAACTGGGGCGGACGGGTCCCGGACGAGGACAGTCTCACCGGTCCGGCCGGTCGCGGCACTCGCGTGCGGGTCGATCCTGTGCGGCACATCGCCAGCGAAGGTTCGGTTTCGGTGATCCATCTCAATCAGGAATCGCCGATCCGCGAGATCATGGTTGGCCTGCATTCTTCCGCGATCGCGTGCTCGCCCAACGGACGTCACGTGGTCGTCGCCAACGCCGGCAGCGACACGCTCAGCGTGATCGACGTCCGCGCGGACAAGGTCGTGGAGACGATCTGGGCCAAGCCCTCGCCCGCGGACCTGTTCGGCGCCAGCCCCAATGCCTTGGTTTTCGATCCATCGGGGGACCTTCTCTATGTCGCCAATGGCACGCAGAACGCCGTCGCGGTGTTCCGCTTCCGTCCGGATGAATCGAAGCTCCTGGGCCTGATTCCGGTCGGGTGGTTCCCCGGCGCGATCGCGTACGACGCCGGGAATCGACGGCTGATCGTGGCCAACATCAAGGGGGTGGGTTCCACCCGCGGCCTCAAGGATGAGAAAGCGAATGAACACAACACCCATCAATACCACGGGACTTTGTCGCTGGCGCCTGTCCCGAAAGCCAGGGAGCTCGCGGGGCTGACGCGCCGCGTTCTGGACAACTATCGGTATCCGCTGCTGAGAGAAGCCTCGCGGCCGGCGCGATCGAACCAGCCGCCGCGACCGGTCCCCGAACGGGTGGGCGAACCGTCGGTATTCGAGCACGTGGTCTACATCATCAAGGAGAACCGGACCTACGACCAGGTACTTGGCGACGTAGCGGAAGGCAACGGCGATCCCTCGCTGTGCATCTTCGGCGCCGAGATCACGCCCAATCAGCACAAGATGGTCCGCGAGTTCGTCCTGCTGGACAACCTCTACTGCTCGGGCATCCTCAGCGCCGACGGCCATCAGTGGTCCGACACCGCGTTCGCCACCGACTACATGGAAAAGTCGTTCGCGGGATTCCCCCGCAGTTATCCCGATGGCATGGAGGACAGCGACGTCGACGCGCTGGCGTACGCTCCCTCGGGATTCATTTGGGACAACGCGATCGCCAAGGGCAAGTCGCTTCGCGTCTACGGCGAGTTCGCGATCACCGAGACCTCCTGGGCCGTGCCCGGCAAGAAGGGCAAACCGACGTTTCTCGACTACTACCGGGACTTTGTGGACCAGACGAACCAGATCAAGATCAGCAGTCGGCCTGCCATCGAATCGCTGCGACCCTATCTGAACATGCAGACGGTGGGCTGGGACATGGATATTCCCGACGTGTTCCGCGCCGCCCAGTTCATCAAGGAGTTGCGAGAATACGAACGGACGGGCAAATTCCCGAATCTGGTCATCATCTGCCTGCCGAACGATCACACCTCCGGAACCCGCGCCGGGGCCCCGACGCCGGCCGCCCAGGTGGCGGACAACGACCTGGCCTTCGGGCAGATCGTCGAGGCGATCAGCCGCAGTTCGTTCTGGGCCAAGACCTGCATCTTCGCCATTGAGGACGACCCCCAGGCCGGCTGGGACCACGTCAGCGGCTATCGCACGACCGGCTATGTCGTCAGTCCCTACACCAGGCGAAAGGCGGTCGTGAGCACTCAGTACAACACAACGAGCATTCTCCGAACCATCGAACTGATCCTGGGTTTGCCGCCGATGAACCAGATGGATGCCACCGCTACGCCCATGACCGACTGCTTCACCGAAACGCCCGATTTCACTCCCTACGTTGCGGTGCCCACGAACGTCCCGTTGGACCAGATGAACCCGAATCCCAAGGAGATTTCCGATGCGCTCCTTCGCCAGAATGCGGTCGTTTCCGCGAAGCTTCCGCTGGAGCAGATCGACCGTTGCCCCGAAGACGTGCTCAACCGTATTCTCTGGCACGCCATGAAGGGGTCCCGCGAACCCTATCCGCAGTGGGCCGTGATCGCGCATCTCGCGGAAGAGGACGACCGCGACTAAGGGTTCCCGCCTCATCCGACAAGTGGCCCGGTCCGCCCGACCATCGGGTATTTTTCCGATCATTTCCTCTTCCCGGATGGTATAATGGATTGTGGGAATATTCTCGTATCGGTCATTCGTCTCTACGTTGGACGACAGGCTTGCTCGGAGGCCAGGGCGCATTCATCGAATTACGCCGCGTAAGGTCACACCCGCAGGTGGTTTGTTGGAGGACCAGGATGAAGGGTCTGTATTGGGTTTCCGTGTTCATGGCGGTGCTGGGGGTTGGAATATCGGACGTGAGGTCCGAGCAGGTCGTGTTCAGCGAGATCATGTATCATCCCCCAGGTGATCTGCCTGAGTACCTCGAGGTGTACAACAACACCGCGACCCCGTTTGACATCGCCGACTGGCGGCTCTGCGACGGCGTGGAGTACACATTTCCCTCCTTCGCTCTGGACGCGGTGGATCGGACCTTCCTCAAACCCTTTGAGCGAATTCTGCTCTGCGGGGTGGAGGAGGCGACGCTCAGGGCCGCTTACGGCCTGTCGCCTTCGGTCCGCGTGTACGGTCCCTGGACCGGCAACCTCAAGAACAGCGGCGAACGGATCACTCTGAGAGACAAAAACGGGGTTCTCGTTTGCACGGTGGAGTACAAAGACAAGGGCCGGTGGTCTCCTGCCGCCGACGGGGCGGGTCATACCCTGGTGCTCAAGAATCCCGACCGCAGGATCGATGATTGGCGCAACTGGACGGTCAGCAGCCGCCTGGGCGGAACGCCGGGAACGGAGGAGCCCAAGTCCGCGGAGACCCCTGTCGCCAGTCCCGAGGTGAACCTGATCACCGGAATTCCCTACGTGAATTATGGAGATGTCTGGAAATACAACGACAAGAACGTGGACCTGGGGACCGCCTGGCGATCGCCGGCCTTCGACGACAGCGCGTGGCCGGAGGGCCCCGGCCTGTTCGGCTTTGAGACGGCCAGTCTGCCTTCGCCAGGCATTCGCACCCCCTTCGCTAATTCCCGGCAGTTAACATACTATCTTCGCACCAAGTTCCTCTACACCGGCTCCACCAAGGGCGTGACGATCACGATCGATCAGATTCTCGACGACGGCGCGGTCTATTACCTCAACGGTCAGGAACTGGGCCGGTCGGGCATGGCTGCGGGCGCGGTCACGTTCACCACAGCAGCGAACCGGACCACGGGCGACGCGGTCGAAGAGCTGGCGGTGATCACGACCGATGGGTCGGCGCTCGTCAACGGCATGAACGTCCTGGCGGTCGAGGTGCATCAGGTGAACACGACCAGTTCCGACGTGGTGTTCGGGATGCGTCTGAACATCTCGGCCCCAAGCCAGGCGAGTCTCTTGATCAACGAGGTTCTGCCTGGAGCCGCTGGGATCGGGTTCGTCGAGATCCACAATCCAGGGACCGCCCCCATCAATCTCCGCGACCACTACCTGACGGACAATCCGACCAATCTCCGAAAGTACCGGTTCAGCGGCGACATTGTGATTCCCGCCGGGGGGCTCGCCACCGTCGGTTTCACGGAAGCGGGTTTGGCTGTGACCAGCCCATTGAGATTGTGCCTGGTCGCGCCGGACGGTTCGACGATTGTCAATCTCATCAGTTGCGAGATGCCGTTGGACGGACGGTCTCTGGGCCGAAAGCCCACCGGCGGCGACTCGTGGTTCCTTTTCACCGAGCCCACGCCAGGCATGCCGAACGTCAGCCAAAGCGCGATCGCGCTGCAGATCCACCTCAATGAAGTCCATTTCGTCGGCACGCGGACCGTGGATTGGGTGGAACTGTACAACAGCAGCGACGAGACGATTTCCCTGGACGGCCTTTTCCTGGCGTCCAAGGCGGATCTGTCGAACAAGGTGCCGCTGAGCGGTTTCATCGCGGCTCGTGGTCGCGTCAGCCGGGACGTGGCCTTTTCGGTCTCCGATGGGCAGATCGCACTATTCCTGGCCAATTCGGCTGGCGGCGTGCTGTCGGCGAGGGTCCTCGAACGGCCTCTGTTGGGGGACAGTCTCCAGGTATTCCCCGAAGGGTCGAACGAGTGGTATGCTTCGGCCCAGAGCACTCGCGACGCGGCCAACGACCCGGTCAGGAACACGGACGTCGTGATCAACGAGATCATGTACCATACACCGTCCGATGAGCCCTCGGGTGAATACGTGGAACTCTATAACCGCGGCGCCTCGGCGGTCGACGTGTCGGGTTGGCGTTTCGTCGATGGGATCAAGTTCACGATTCCCGAAGGTACGATCATCCCGTCGAAAGGCTACCTGGTGGTGGCAGCCGACGCGGCCTGGATTCGGGCCACCTACGGACCCGTCCCGGTCGTGGGCGACTTCGACGGTCGTCTGAGCAACCGCGGCGAGGTCCTTCGTCTGGTGGATCAGTGGGGCAACTTGGCCGACGAGGTCGATTATCTTACTGGCGGTAACTGGCCCGTCTTGGCCGACGGCGGCGGCTCCAGTCTGGAACTGTGCAACCCCTGGATGGACAACAGTCGATCCTCCGCCTGGCGGGCCAGCGACGAATCGGGCAAGACGTCCTTCGAGCGGTACCGGTACTCCGATGTCTTTCGCCAACTGAATACGCTGGGCTCGCCGACCGACTACAAGGAACTCCATCTGCACCTGGTGGGTGACAGTCACGTCATTCTGAAGAACATTCAGGTCCGGCTCAACGGCGCCGGACCCAACCTGATCGTCAACGGAAACCGGATGTCCACCGACGGTCGCAGCGACAGCGGCTGGCTCGCCCAGGGTACCCACTACGCGAGCTACCTGTCCGGCGACGAACTTCACCTGATCTCCGACGGCCACGGCGACAACCGGCCCAACCGCGTCGAGATCGACGTCACCGCGATGCAATCGGGCCAGACGTACGAGATCAGCTTCGACGCTCGTTGGGTCTCGGGCCTGTCCCGCGTGATCGCCCAGACCTGGGACCACAGCATCGCCACGAGCATTTCCTTGCCGGTGCCGTCGAATATCGGGACTCCAGGGGCTCCGAATTCCTGCTACGTGCCCGAGCCGGCTCCCCAGGTGGACGATCTCCGGCACGACCCGGTGGTTCCCGCTCGCGGACAGGCGGTGCGGGTGACCGCCCGCATTTATTCCGGCGGTCTTTCGCCGCAAGTCTTGCTGTGTCACCGTCTGGACAACAGCTCCGGCAACGCCCCATGGGCCACCAAGCCCATGTACGACGACGGCGTCTCCGGCGGCGACGAAAAAGCCGGCGACGGCGTCTACACCGCGCAACTGACGGAGTACGGCCAACAGGGACAGATCGTGCAATTCTACGTCCAGGCGGTGCTGCCGAATGGGTTGACGTGCCTGCAACCCAGAGACGGCGCCGCCCGTCCGGCCATGTACGTCGTCGATACGACCACCAACCCGAGCGATCTGCGTCGGATGCGATTTATCGTTTCGACAGCGGATCTGCAGGACATCTCCGGCGGCGACGGCATGTCTTCCCTCTACGGCTATGCCTTCCCGCGTCTGTCCAACCACTACTTCAACGCGACGATCGTCGTCAACGAGACGGACGTCATCTACGGTTGCGAGATTCGACCGGCCGGCAGTCCCTGGACTCGAGGTGGTGGCCTCGACCGAGCCAAGTTCAAGTTCCCCGACGACAATTCTTTCCGCGGCAAAGGCACCCTCCTGTACCGCAATTACGACGTGGGCTGGTGGAGCCACGACCGGATCGTCCGATACTGGCTGTACCTGCTCGGCAATCCGACGCCCGAGAACGAGTTCATCCTCGTGAAAGTCAACAGCGGCAACAGCTCGGTTCGCGAAGAGGTCGAGGTCGTCGGCAACGACTTCCTCAACCGTTCTTACGAGAACGGCAGCGACGGCGAACTCTACAAGATCGACGACGAGTGGTGGTTCCAGGACAATTGGAACCGACAGAATCGCAATGCCGACTGGAGCTACAAGGGCACGGACAACCCCGGTCGCTACCACAGCGAGTGGATGAAGCGCACTCGCGAGAATGAGTACGACTACAGCGCCCTGATCAGTTTCTTCAAGAAGGTCTACGGCGGCAACTATACACAGGCGGAGATCGAACGGCTGGTCGATCCCGTGGCCCTCATGAAGGCCTGCGCGGTGGCCGGCTACATCCACGCCTGGGATTTCTTCTCGCTGGACCGCGGCAAGAACTGCTATTTCTATCGTCGGCCCACCGATGGGCGGTTCATGTTCTTCCCGTGGGACATGAAGCGGTCGTTCGACAACCCGAACGCATCATTCTACAACGGCATGCCGGGATTCCGACCCTATCTTGAGAAGCCCTACAACATGCGGCTGTTCAAGCATTACCTGGTCAGGCTTCTGGAGAACTACACGCTCAACGCCGGGAGGATCTACGCCTGGCTCCAAATGGAGGAAAACGCCAGCACCCAGTTCCCGTTCAATTACTCGTACGCCAACTGGTTCGCCAATCGCCAAGGCCCGGCGTTCAACCTGCTCGGCGCCAATCGCAATGCCTCGTTCGGAGTCGTCCTGGGCGGCCGATCGGTTCTCGTGACCACTACCGGTACGATCGATCTGGTCGGGACCGCTCCCTTGCGGGTCTTCCAGGTCCAGGTGGACGGACATCCCGAGGGTCGGTTCGCCTGGCTCGATGAAAGCAACTGGTCTCTGACGGGCATCGCGGTCCGTAGCGGGCTCAACGAGCTGATGGTCAACGGCGTGGACGAGTTCGGCGCGATCCTCCACCAGTTCCCGGTTTCCGTGCGGAGGATGGGCGAGAGCAAGCCTGAGATGGCGATCCAAGCCGATCCGCCGTCCTGGCAGGTTCCTGTGCTCGAGCCGCTCACGATGGATGTCTCCGAAAGCAATTCTCCCGACGGAACGCCTGTGACGTACTCCTGGTCGGTGACGCCGACGGATGCGGCGATGGAGACGATCGGCGAGACCGCGGCGGTCGCGGTCTTCCCGCGTCCGGGTCTTTACAAGATCGCGGTGGTCGGCGTGGACGCCGCCGGGGCTTCGGCCACGATCGAACGGCAAGCCGTGGTTTACGGCCCCCAAGGTCTCAGTACGTTTGATTCCTCGCGACTGGATCCATTCTGGAACCTGGAGAACGTGATCCTTCGTCCGAACTACACCACCGGTCCTTACTATTCGCTTTCGGAAATCCCCGGCAGCCTGATTCTGCAGGTGTGGTCGGATCGCGCGTTCCCACCGTCGTCGTCGCCTGCGTATCCTTTGATCTGGCGCGAGGTCCCGTCCACGACGGACTGGGCGTTTCTGTCCAGGGTGGTCTTGAAAGGGCAAGTGTTCGGCGACTACACGACCGGCGTGCTGGCCGAGACGCTCGAGTCCAACGCTCCTGTGCGGTATTTCTTCGGGATCGAGGACGGCACGTCGCTGACGGTTCGTCGGGTCGCCGCCTCCGGAGCTGCGAGCCTGCTGAAGACCACGCCTTGGAACGTGTCGGATGCGGAGATTCGCATTCGGCGCACAGGCGATGCGTTGTTCTTCGAACAGCGGGTCGACGACGTGTGGGTGTCCAGGCACTCGGTGGCCCTGCCCGTCCGCTGCAAGGCGACGAAGGCAGGATTGGTCGTGGCCACGGATACGCCGCAATCGGTCAAGGTCGGTTTCGATTACGCGATCCTTGTCGATCCTGTTGGAGGGTTGTGAAGGAGCGTCGTCGGCGAGACGTCAGGCAGTGCGGAAATGAAACAGGCCCGCGTTCGGGGCGACCGGACGAGGGCCTGTTTATGCCTGGGCGTGGGGACGAGGCCTTAGACCATGTCCTTGAGGTTCTTGAGGGGGCGGATCTTGACGACGTTCCGGGCCGGTTTGGCCTTGAACATGGTCTCTTGGCCGGTGAAGGGGTTGATGCCCTTGTGAGCCTTCACGGCGGGCTTGCGCACGACGATCAGCTTCATGAGGCCGGGGACCGTGTAGGCGCCGGGGCCACGGCTGCTGAGGCTCTTGCCAATCTGGCTGGCCATGGCTTCGAACACCGAGTTGACCTGCTTCTTGGTCAGACCCGTCGCCTCGGCGATTCCCGCCACGACCTCGCTCTTGCTCATCGGTTTGCTTGCTTTGTCTGCCTTTTTCTGCGCCATACCCCATGGCCTCCTTGCTGTGACAACACCATGAAAATGATTTTGAAAAACGATGGGTATCGGCTACTTTGATGCCGAAATCCAGCCTTTCCATAAGGTTTTCCAAGGCCCTTGTCAAGCAAGAATACGAAAATATCGGGAAAACCCGATGTTTTTCAGCGACCCGAGCGATTTTCCCGCAGTTTTACCGCACCAGATGTCGGTACTTGATGCGATGGGGCGCGTCGGCCTCCTTGCCCAGACGGCGTTTGCGGTCGGCTTCGTAGTCGGAGTAGTTGCCCTCGAACCAACGGACCTGACTGTCGCCTTCGAACGCCAGGATATGCGTGGCGATACGGTCGAGGAACCATCGATCGTGGCTGATCACCACGGCGCAGCCACCGAACCGCTCGAGGGCTTCTTCCAACGCCCGCATCGTGTTGACGTCCAGGTCGTTGGTCGGCTCGTCCAGCAGCAGGACATTGGCCCCCTCCTTCAGGAGGCAGGCCAGGTGGACGCGGTTGCGCTCGCCCCCGGAGAGATTCGCCACGCTCTTTTGCTGGTCCGTGCCGCTGAAATTGAACCTCGCGACGTAGGCCCGCGAGTTGACTTCGAGCTTGCCCAGGCGGATCGTGTCCCGACCGCCGGAGATCACTTCCCAGATGGTCTTTTTCGGGTCCAGACTGGCACGGTCCTGGTCCACGTACGCCAGGCGAACGGTGTCGCCGAGGGTGAGGGAGCCGCAGTCGGGTTTCTCTTGGCCGGTGATGAGGCGGAACAGCGTGGTCTTGCCGGCGCCGTTGGGACCGATGACGCCCACGATGCCGCCGGCCGGCAGGTCGAACGACAGGTTTTCGAAGAGGACGCGGTCGCCGTAGGTCTTGGTGAGGTTCTGGGCTTTGATGACCAGATTGCCCAATCGTGGCCCCGGCGGAATGTAGATTTCCAGGTCTTTATCCTGTTTTTCCACCTCTTCGTTGAGCAGGGCTTCATAGGCGTTGATGCGGGCTTTGCCCTTGGCTTGACGCCCCTTGGGCGACATGTGAATCCACTCCAACTCGCGTTGCAGCGTCTTCTGACGCTCGGTTTGGGCCTTGGCTTCCTGTTGCAGGCGCAATTGCTTCTGGGCCAGCCAGGACGAATAGTTGCCTTTCCAGGGGATGCCGTGTCCGCGGTCGAGCTCCAGGATCCAGCCGGCGACGTTGTCGAGGAAGTAGCGGTCGTGCGTGACCGCGATCACCGTGCCGGCGTACTGTTGGAGATGCCGTTCGAGCCAGGCGATGGTCTCGGCGTCGAGGTGGTTCGTCGGCTCGTCCAGCAACAGGATGTCGGGTTTCTGGAGCAGGAGCCGGCACAGGGCCACCCGGCGTTTCTCGCCGCCGGAGAGGACGCGGATCGGCGTCTCGCCCGGCGGGCAACGCAGCGCGTCCATCGCCATCTCCAGACGCGAGTCGATGTCCCAGGCGTCCAAGTGGTCGATCTGTTCCTGCAACTGACCTTGTCGCTCCAGAAGCTGGTTCATCTGCTCGTCGGACATCGGCTCGGAGAACTTGTCGCTGATCTGGTTGTACTCCTTGACCAGACTCACGATGGCATGCAGACCCTCTTCCACGACCGCTCTAACCGTCTGGTTCGGATCGAGCTGGGGTTCCTGTTCGAGGTAACCCAGGCTGTATCCCGGCGAGAGGACCGCCTCGCCGTTGAACTCCTTGTCCACGCCGGCCATGATACGAAGCAGAGTGCTTTTTCCCGAGCCGTTGAGGCCCAGCACGCCGATCTTGGCGCCGTAGAAGTACGAAAGCGAGATGTCTTTGAGCACGACTTTGTTGTTGCCGTAGGCCTTGCTGACACGCATCATCGAGTAGATGATCTTTTCTGCACCATTGCTCATTCAGAGTAACCCTTTTGATGAAGTGGATCGCGCAAACATGAATCCGCTACTATACCAGCATAGATCGCTTCCGACAAGACGCCGTGCGAGGGGACAGCCGATTTGGGGTCGGGTTTGCCCGGCGGGGCGTTCTGCGATATGATGCTGGAGAACCCGAGTCGGGCTCGGGTCCCTGATCACGAGAATCCAGGAGGTAGATGAGGAGTCAATCTATGGATCATTCGATGAATCGGCGTGATTGTCTGAGGGTGCTTGGTCTTTCGGGATTGGCGACGGGTTTGACTGCGTCGCGGTCGCGGGCCCAGAGCGTGGGCGAATCCTCCGGGTTCCAGAGTTCCGTCATCGCGAGCCACAAGGTCGAGTCCGGCCGGGTGAATGCCTCCTTCGCGGACGGCAAGGTAATCGAGCCGCGGCGCGAGCTGGCGATCCTGGACACGACCGATGTTCTCGTGGTCGGAGGCGGCCCGGCGGGTGTCGTGGCGGCCATTGCGGCCAAACGCGCCGGCGCCAAGGTCACGCTCGTGGAACGCTATGGCCACTTGGGCGGTCTCTGGACGGGAGGATTGGTTCTGCTGGTGCTCGGGCACATCGTCCAAGGGGGAAAGCAGGTCTGCCAGGGGATCGGCGAGGAGATCCTGCAACGGCTGGACAAGCTCGACGGCGCGATCATCGACCGCAAGCCCGGCGTCAACCCCACGGTCGATGCCGAGGCGGTCAAGTACGTCATGGTCGAGATGATCGAGGAGGCGGGCGTCAATATCTTCCTGCACTGCTGGGGAGTCGAAGCGATCGTCAACGGCGATGCAGTGCAGGGCGTGGTGTTCGAGAGCAAGTCGGGCCGGCAGGCCATCTTGGCCAAAGTGGTCGTCGACGCCACCGGCGACGGCGACATCTTCGCCTCCGCGGGCGCCGAGTTCGAGCATCGCTCGCACAACGTCGGGCTGGTCTACCGCGTCGGGAACCTCGACCGGGTCGATTCGAGCAAGGCAGGCGATTCTCCGGCGCCCAAGCGGATCGGAGCGCCCACGCCGGTGCCGGGGGTGAACTGGGTGAATCTCCGCGGGCCGGAGGCGGACGGATTGGACGTGGCGACGCTGACGCGGATGGAGCTGAATCACCGCAAGTACATCTGGTCGCATATCCAGAAGACCCGCCGAATGCCGGGCTATGAGAAGGTGTACCTGATGGAGACTGCACCGCAGCTTGGCGTGCGGATCACGCGGGTCCTCCACGGGCTCGCAGCCGTGAAGTTCGACGACCTCAAGGCCGAAACGAAGTTCCCCGATGTCGTCGGGGTCGGCGGTTCCGAGAACGGCGATCACGGCCCGTGGCAGATTCCCTACGGCGCCCTGGTGCCGACGAAGATCGACAACGTCCTGGCCGCGGGACGGTGCATCTGCGCCGAGATCCGCATGGCGGACCTGGTCCGTCTGATCCCGAATTGCTTCGTGACCGGCCATGCCGCCGGAGCAGCGGCCGCGATGGCCGTGCAGGAGGGTCGCCGGCCTCGCGACGTGGACGTCGCCAAGGTTCAGAAGATCCTCATGGAGCAGGGGGCCTATCTGGGTTGATGGAGCACAGAGTGTCCGAGATTCTGCCCGGCCTGAAGCGAAACCACGTTCGGTTGTCGGTTCGCATTCTCTGCCTTCTGGCGGCCGTAGCGACGCTGTGGTTTCTTGTGTCCCCCTGGGTTTTGTCGCTCAGTCCCTTCGTCGCGATCTGTTCGGTAATCGCCACAAGGAGCTTCCCCACACTGGCGTGGCTTGGCGTCCTGGTTGGTATCGTAGCGATGGCGAAGCATCGGATTTTCTGCCGGTGGGTCTGCCCGATGGGATTGTGCTTGGAATGCGCAAGCGGGGTGGGACACCGTTTGAAACGCAGGCTCAGTCGCTGGCCTTCGCTGGGGCGATGGATCGTCCTGTTGACCCTGGGAGGCGCGTGCCTGGGGTATCCGCTGATGCTGTGGCTGGACCCCTTGGCGCTCTTTGCCGGCGGCGGATTCCTCGTGGTTGTCGCCCTGACGGTCGTTTGGCCCGACGCCTGGTGCCGACGCGTGTGCCCACTGGGTGCGTCTGGGGATCTGCTGCACGCAGCCTTCACATCGGTTCGTTCCTGGGTTGGTCGCCAACACGACGTCAATAGCAACGCCGGTCTTTCCAGACGTGTCGTCCTGGGCGCGGCAGTCGGTGCGGGATCGGCGAGGGTCCTCGGTCTGGTTCCCAAGAGTGATCCGCAGCCGCTTCGCCCGCCGAATGCTCGAACGGGAACGCAGTTTTCAGGCCTGTGCACCCGATGCGGCAACTGCGTGCGGGCCTGCCCGACCGGAATCATCGAGCGAGATCGAGGAGGCCACGGCTTGGCGAGTTTGTTGACGCCCGTCCTGAGTTTCAAAAAAGGCTACTGCCGGGAGGATTGCACGCGATGTACCGAGGTCTGTCCCAGCGGGGCGATCCTGCCTCTGCGTATCGAGAACAAGTGGGAGGCGAGGATCGGCCGACCGCGGGTGGATGCGGAACTGTGCCTGCTGAGCGACGATCGGGAATGCTCGGCGTGCGCCCGTTGGTGCCCCTACGGCGCGATCCGGTACGTGTTCTCGGAGACGACATACTCGCTCCAAGTGCGGATCGATCCCCAGAAATGCAACGGCTGCGGCGCGTGCGAGGCAGCCTGTCCGACAAGACCCCACAAGGCCATCGTCGTTCAACCGGTCTGATCGAGATCCCTTTTTTCGCAATTCTGGGGGTGGGATGGAGCGTCTTGCTACGAGAACGAAAACCTGTCGGTCGGGATGCCTGACTGTGCTGGAAGTGTGGATCGTGATGAGAATGTTGCTGATTGCGGCTTTGGTTGTTCTGGCGGCCCCAGGGGCGATTGCCCTGACTGCGTTCGAAGGCCTCGAGGCCCCCATGCCACGAAACCGGATCGATGACCTGGTTTTCGGCAGGCTGGAACAGTTGGGCATTCAGCCGGCCAATCCTTGTTCGGACGCGGTATTCGTCCGCCGGGTGTACCTCGATGCAATCGGCACGCTGCCCACCGCCCAGGAGGCGCGATCGTTTCTCGAGGATCGCAGTCCAAACAAACGTCAGATCCTGATCGACCGGGTGTTGGAGCGGGGGGAGTTCGCCGACTACTGGGCGATGAAGTGGAGCGACATCCTGCGGGTCAAATCGGAATTTCCGATCAACCTGTGGCCCAACGCGGTCCAGGGGTATCACCGTTGGATCCGGACATCCATTTGCGAGAACAAACCCTACGACCGGTTCGTCCGCGAGATGTTGACCGCCAGCGGAAGCAACTTCCGTGTGCCGCAGGTCAACTTCTACCGTGCGGTCCAGAGCAAGGAGCCCAGGGCCCTGGCCCAGGCGGTGGCGTTGACATTCATGGGCGTGCGGGCGGAAAGTTGGTCGGACGAACAGTGGACGCAGATGGCGGTCTTCTTCTCACGGATCGGCTACAAACCGACGGGTGAATGGAAAGAGGAGATTGTGTTGTTCGATCCGAACAGGCCTGTGACGGAGACTGCGGTCCTCCCGGACGGAACCTCGGTGCGACTGACCTTGGACCGCGACCCGCGTGAGGTTTTCGCCGACTGGTTGCTCGACGCCAACAACCCGTGGTTTGCCCGCAACGCGGTCAATCGTCTCTGGTCCTGGCTGCTGGGCCGGGGGATCATCCACGAGCCCGACGATGTCCGCCCGGACAATCCACCGAGCAATCCGCAACTCCTGGCCTTTCTCGAGAGGGAACTGATCGAAGCCCACTACGACCTCAAGCACCTGTATCGGCTGATTCTGAACTCGCAGACGTACCAGCTCTCCTGCATTCGCCGGACGGATCGTCCCGACGCGGAAGCGAACTTCGCAGCTTATCCCTTGCGCCGGCTTGAGGCGGAGGTACTGATCGACGCGCTGAACCAGATCACGGGCACGACGGAGAGATACTCCAGCGCCATTCCCGAGCCGTTCACGTTCATTCCCGAGGGTCATCGGTCGGTTTGCCTGGCCGACGGCAGCATCACGAGTTCCTTCCTGGAAATGTTCGGCCGTTCGCCACGGGACACCGGTCTGGAGTCGGAGCGGAACAATCGTCCGACAGCGGACCAGCGGTTGCACCTGCTGAACTCCAGCCATATCCAGCGGAAGATTGAGCAGGGGCCCGCGATGCAGAATCTGCTGCGTTCCAGGGCCAAGCCACGGGAGGTCGTCGATACTCTGTACTTGACGATCCTCTCGCGTTTTCCGACGGAGGAAGAGTTGAAGATCGTGGCCGCGTACCCCAAGACCGATACAGGAGGAAACCGCGAGGCGACGATCGATCTGGCCTGGGCCTTGATCAACAGTCCCGAGTTCTTGTATCGACATTGAAAGTGGATCCGCCCATGAACATCTCGCTTTCCCGACGTGACGCGATGCGTCTCGGGCTTGTCGGCGTCGCCGGCCTGATGGTGGGAGGACGCTGCGGCCGCGGCGCGCCGGTGACCCGCAAGCCCGCCCGGGCCAAGGCCGTCATCCAGATCTGGATGTGGGGCGGGCCGGCCCACCTGGATACGTTCGATCCCAAGCCCGAGGCGGGCAACGACTACACCGGCCCGCTGAACAAGCCCATCCCCACGAACGTGGAAGGCATCGTCATCGGCGAACTGCTGCCCCTGCTGGCCAAGCAGGCGGACAAGTACGCGATTATTCGCAGCATGACGCACGGGGTGAACGCCCATGAAACCGCCTCCTACAGGGTCCAGACCGGCCGGATGCCGGGCGACGGCCAAGTCTACCCTTGCGTCGGGGCCGTGGTCTCGCTGTTCAAAGGGTATGACGGGGGGTACAGCGGTCTGATTCCGCCGTACATTGTGCTGACCGATTTGCAGGGACGCTTCTCCGAGGCGGGATTTCTAGGCTCACGCTACAAACCTTTCGCCACCGGCGGCGACCCTGCGAGGACCCCCTTTGTCGTGGAAGGCATCGTCGCGCAAGGGATTTCCCAGCAGAGACAGCGGAACCGTCGGGAGTTGCTGAACCGGTTGAACACGTTGGGTCGCGCGATGGGGAACGATCCACAACTGGCGGCCCACGAACGCTGCGAGGACCAGGCCTACGATCTTATCCTCGGCGAAGGGGCCAAGGTCTTCGATCTGGCGGAGGAAAAGGACGAACTGCGGGAGCAATATGGCCGCAACACGTTCGGGCAATCCTGTCTGATGGCGCGAAGACTGGTCGAGCGAGGCGTTCCCTACGTCACGATCAACTACAAGGGCTGGGACACACACAAGCAGCATTTCCAGATCATGCGACGCAAACTTCCGGAAATGGACCGCGGCATGGCAACCTTGCTGCAAGACCTCTCGGACCGCGGTCTGCTGGATAGCACGATCGTCTGGTGGAGCGGCGAGTTCGGCCGGACCCCTCGGGTCCAGTGGGAACCGCCCTGGAACGGTGGCCGAAACCACTTCGGCAAGGTCTTCTCGGTCGTCGTCGCCGGTGGCGGATTCAAAGGCGGCCGTGTGGTCGGGGCCACGGATGCCAAGGGCGAGGAGGTGAAGGACCGGCCCGTGCATCCGGTGGACCTGATTGCCGGCATATACGAGCTGCTCGGCATTGATCCGGCCGCCAAACTGCCTCACCCGCAGGGCCTGGCGATTCCCGTATTGCCTCCGGGAAGCGGACGACTGACGGAAATCCTATAGAGAGGGCGTTTCATGGATTCGTGCAAGCGAGTAGTCGTTGCACAGTGGATTGTGGGCCTGGCGGTTACGTCCGTCTCCGTCGCACAGAACAGTCCTCGCATCGGCTATGTCTGTCCCGCCGGAGGCCGAGCGGGTGATACGTTTCAGGTCGTTGTCGGCGGGCAATACCTCGATGCCGCCGGCCGGGCGTTCTTTTCCGGCCACGGCGTTCAAGCCGTGACGGTCGGGCACGTCAAACCGCTCACGCAGAAGGAGTTTAACGCGCTGCGGGAACAGGCCGGCCAGTTGCAGGAGAGGAAAGCCGCCGCGACCAAAGGCGCTCAGGGCGACGCGTCCCAGTTCCCGCCGTGGACGGCCGAGGACGAGCGAATGCTGGCGGAGATCCGAAAGACGCTGGCCGAACGTGCCCCCAACCGGCAAGCCAATCCGACCATTTCCGAGACGGTCACGCTCTCGATCACTCTGTCGCCGGAGGCCCAGCCGGGCGTACGCGAAATGAGGTTCATGACGGCTGCCGGCCTATCAAGTCCTCTTGCTTTCCATGTGGGCCGGTTGCCGGAGGTGGTTGAAAGCGAACCGAAGAACGAAGCGGCAGGCATGGCCCGAACCGGGGTAAGGACGGGAAGAATCGTCCAGACGGAGATGCGGGTCTCACTGCCGGCGGTCCTCAACGGCCAGATCCTGCCGGGCGACGTGGACCGATATCGTTTTGCGGCCAGAAAGGGACAGAAACTCGTCGTTGCCGCCTGCGCCCGCCAGTTGATTCCCTATCTGGCGGACGCGGTTCCTGGCTGGTTTCAAGCGGTTCTGACGTTGTACGACGCCCAGGGCAGAGAAGTTGCGTATGCGGACGATTACCGATTCAGCCCGGACCCGGTTCTGCTCTACGAGGTCCCCGCCGAGGGCGAGTACGTGGTCGAGATTCGGGACTCCATCTATCGCGGCCGGGAGGATTTCGTCTACCGCATCACGATAGGCGAGTTGCCGTTCGTGACGAGCGTCTTCCCGTTGGGGGGGACCGCCGGACAACGAGTGACAGTCGACTTGGAAGGCTGGAACCTTCCGACGGGAACGAGGGTGAAAGAGTGCGAGAAAAGGGACGGAGGAGGCGGGATCGCCGACCTGATGGACCACGCATCGTCCGTCGTCAATTCACCTTGCTTCGCGGTGGATACGCTGGCCGAATGTCTGGAGCGGGAGTCGAACGATTCGCCGGCCACGGCGCAGAAACTTGTGCCGGGCGTGATCGTCAACGGACGCATCCAGCAAAGCGGCGACCGCGACGTGTTCTGCTTCGAAGGCCGGGCCGGCAGCGAGATCGTCGCGGAGGTTCTGGCCCGCCGATTGGGTTCGCCGCTGGATTCTGTCCTCCGATTGACCGATGTCGCGGGTCGGCAACTGGCGTTCAACGACGATCGGGAGGACAAGGGAGATGGCTTGGCGACGCATCATGCGGATTCTCTCGTGCATCTGGTGTTGCCTGCGGACGGAATGTACTATCTCCATCTGGGCGATGCACAGAACAAAGGGGGCTCCGAGTATGGGTATCGCCTCCGCGTGAGCCCGCCCCGGCCGGACTTCGAGCTGCGCATCGTTCCATCCAGCGTCAATCTCCGCGGTGGAACCACCGTCCCGTTGACCGTGTACGCCCTTCGTAAGGATGGTTTTCAGGGCGATATCTCGCTGGCTCTGAGAGACGCGCCGAGCGGGTTCTCGCTCAGTGGTTGGGTCCCCGCGGGCCCGGACAGGGTACAGGTGACACTGACCGCGCCGGCAACCCCCACTTCGGAACCGATCTGCTTGTCTTTGGAGGGCCGCGCCACCATCGAGGGTCGGGAGGTCGTTCGACCGGTCGTGCCCGCCGACGACAGGATGCAGGCCTTCTTCTATCGGCACCTCGTCCCCGCACAGGAACTCAGGGTGGCCGTGTCGGGCCAGAAGATGGCCAGGGGCGCGGTGACCCTCCTGGGCGACCTCCCCCTCAGAATCCCGACCGGAGGCGCCGCCACGGTTCGGGTCGCGGCGCCCTCGCGGTCGTTCGCCGGGGCGATGCAGCTTGAGGTGAACGACCCACCCGAGGGAATCGCCGTCGAGAAGGTGACGTCGTCGCGCGATGTCGCGGAGATCCTGCTGCGGTGCGACGGCGAGAAGGTCAAGCCCGGCCTGAAGGGGAACCTGATCATCGGCACCTTCACTTCGAGACCCGCCGCGAGCAAAGACAATACCCCGGCCAACCGGCCTGGCGCCCCGGTTGCCATGCTGCCCGCTATTCCGTTCGAGATCGTTTCTCCGTAATCATGGGGTCACGTATTCCACCGCGATGACCGAGACGTTCGCGTCGGGGGCTTGCGCGGGCACGCAGATCGTCACCGCGTCCGAGCCGGCCTCCGTTTTCAGCGGTTTCTCATCAGAGTCGGCCAGCAGGTAGACACGAGCGATCTTGCGATCTGACGCGGGGATCTTCAAAACGCCGTCCTGAGGCCAGTCGAAGACGTGGGCGTAGAGCCGGCCGGGCTTGGCGGTGTAGCGGCCCCAGGTGGGCTTGTCGAACGGGCTGGCGGTTGTGCCGTAGATCGCTTCGCCGTTGGTCGCCATCCACTTGCCGATCTCCCGCATGGATGTGATGCTCTGTTCGGGGATCGAGCCGTCGCCTTTGGGACCGATGTTCAGCAGGTAGTTGCCGCCTTTGGAGACGATGTCCACGAGGTTGCGGATGAGCGTCTGCGTGGGCTTCCAGGCGTCGTCGTGCTCGGAGTAGCCCCACGTGGTGTTCATCGTCATGCAGACCTCCCAGTCGACGCCGGGAATGCCGGTGGCGGGGATCGTTTGTTCGGGCGTCGTGAAGTCGCCGTGCTCAGGCTTCCATGTCTTGAGCCGTCCGGAGGAATCTTCCTTCTCGATGTCGGGGATGTGGTAGAGCCGATTGTTCGAAATGATCGCGGGCTGGAGCTTGCGGGCCATGGCCATGAGCTGCTCGGCCCGCCAGAAGGGGCCTTCGTTGCCTTCTTTGGAGTAGTCCCACCAGATCACGTCGAGCGTCCCGTAGTTGGAGAAGAGTTCCTGGGCCTGGTGGTGCAGGTAGTCCACGTAGATGTCGTGGTTGCGGGGTCCGTTCGGGGAGGGCTTTCCGCGAAGCGGATGCGGCAGGCGGTGGGCCTTGTCGTAGTCGTACTGCGGATGATGCCAGTCGATCACCGAATGATAGAAGCCCACCTTCATCCCCTCGGCGCGGATGGCGTCGGTGATCTCGCGACACAGGTCGCGGCCGACAAGGTCCTTTGCGTCGTAGGTGGTGTACTGCGAGTCGAACAGGCAGAAGCCGTCGTGGTGCTTGGTCGTGAAGACCACGTACTTGCAGCCGGCCTCGCGTGCGAGCTTCGCCCATTCCGTCGCGAAGCCCTCCTTGGGGTGGAATCGAGGCACTGCCTCGTGCGCGTACTCGTAGGTGTCGGCACCGACTCGCTGCTGAATCCACTCCATCCCGCCCCGAGTGCCGACGGGCTTGTCCTTCCACGTCCCGGCCAGACCCGAGTACAGGCCCCAATGCACGAACATGCCGAAGCGGGCCTGGCGCCACCAGTCCATCCGGGCGTCGCGCTGTTCCTTGGTTTCCGCCATACACACTCGTTCGATCGGCAACTGGGCCAGGACGAACATCGCGGTCAGGCACACCGCCGCAGGGTAGGTTGCTCGTTTCATATGCGTGTCCTCACGAAAAGCGTTCCTGCATCTGGTATTTATATCACTGTTGCGGCGGACGGAGGGTGACGCTCTCCCAGTAGAGGCCCTCGGGTCGGCTTTGCATATAGCCGACGGTCGCGCCCCAGTACTTCTCCACCGCCTTGAACTCCGGCAGTTTGTTCAAATCCACGTACGCCTTGATCTTCTGCAACGCCATCAGCATCGGGTTCCAGGACCCGTCCTGGTCATCCGAGGCATCCTGTTTGGCGAGGTCCTTGCCCAACTGCTTCAGCGCGGCCCAGGTGATCTCGCTGTTGAGCCGGTTGTTTTGATAGGCGAACAGGCAGGCCTGGGAGGGCAGCGAGTCCTTCGCATAGCGGAACATCGGGTCGTTCAGGAGCGAATCCTGCGGCTCTTTCTGCTGATTGCGGATGGCCTGCTCGACCTCGTCCACCTGGCCGAAGACCAGGGTGTCGCCTGCGACGGAGAGGGCCATCGCTTCTTCCTTCGCCTGGGCAGCGGCGATGGCGGGGTTGTCTGTGTCCTCTTCATCCTCATCCTCAAAATCCATGTCGGACGGGCCCGAGGGCAGCAGGTACAACGTGTGATTGAGCATCTCGCGCCGGGATTCCGGCTGGCCTCCCAGGAACGCCTGATGGATCCTTCCGACGGCTCCATCGAGCCTCGTTGCGTCCTTGACCGACAGACCGATGAGGAACTTCGTTTCGCTGGCGAACGTGTAGGGTTTCTCCATCTGCCAGGTGAACAGAACCGGCGCGCCCATCTGGGCCAGGACGTCGTCACGGAGCTGCACCGCAGGCTGACCGCCCTCGCCGGCGGTGGCGGCCATGCCCATCTGCGCGATCATGTTGAGATCCATATAGGCGACGCCTTGTACGATCTTATTGGCGGCGTCGAAGATCCTGGTCGGTTCATAGTTCGCGCAAAGGAATCCCACCGCATCGCGTGGCAACAGGCGGGCGTTGAGTTTCAGCGGTCCCGAGGCGTCGCCCAACAGGGCGGGAATCCCGGTCTTGGGGCCGTCGATGCCAATGAGCATCCTGGAGACCCCTTCCTGGTTCCTCTGCCCGCCGATCTGAGCGGCCATCGACAGACCTGTAACGTTCTTCAGACCCAGGGCCTGAATCACGCGATCGACCTGAGCCTTGTCGGGGGCCATGCCTGCGACGAACGATCGGACCGCGTCGGCGTTCACGAAGACGAAAAGCTGCGACTCGCCCAGGGTCTTGGCGGCCGACCTGAGTCCGACCTTGTCGGAGAGGCTGCCCGGCAGGCTCCTGCCCATGCGCTGCACCACCGACTCCGCAAAAGCAAGCTCTTTCGTCGCATCGCCGACCAGCACGAGCCAGTTGTCCTTCATCCCGTAGCACAGAGTCGGATCGCCGGAGTCCTTCGGCGTGATCACGTTGAGCTCCAATCCGCCCACGCTCTTTTTCGACACCGCCGCGCCGGCGTTGGTCGCGCTGGTGGTCAGCGAGAGGATCGTCTTTCGGGCCGTCTCCGCCCGGCCGCCCATGTCCGCCAGGACTGTGAACCGGAACGCCGGGCCGTTTGCCCCCGGTCTTCCTGTGTCCGTTGCAGTCGAGGGCTTGGCCAGGGAGACGCCTAGAACCAGACGGCCCTCGGGGATCGGAAGCTGCTGGGGCGGATTCTCGATCTGCATCTTCTGCCAGAAATCCTTCAGACGCATATCGATCACCTCGCGTATCTTCTTCTCAGTTTCGGTCACGAAGGGTTGCATCGACGGGTCTTTGTACAGGCTGTACAGGGAGGTCTTCTCCATCGCGGCCCGCAGCCCGTTGACCGATTCGACACTCACCAGGACCATCATGTCGTCCGGCAGCATCCTGGCCGATTCGAGCACGTCGGCCCGGGCCGGCATGCACAAGGCCAGGAGCGTCAGGCACAGGGTGGGAAATCCGAAATTCGAATTTCGAAATCCGAAACAAGCACGAATGCTCCAAATCCAAGATCCAAAACGGACTCCGCGGCCGGCGACAGTGTTTCGGTCATTGGGGCTTCGCGCTTCGGATTTGTTTCGGATTTCGGATTTCGGATTTCGAATTTCTCGCGTCAGCATGGTTCTCCTCTCGAATCAGTATGTCCTGTTGTTGCTGTTTTCTATAGTTTCGGCACCCTGGCCGTCGGAGGGGCTTGCCGGTTCGTGCGGCCGCCGGGCTGAAGATAGCGAAAGCCCGCGTTGGGGTTGTCCTCGCGATAGGCGAAGGCGTCCCAGTTGTCGATAAACGCCTTCACCGTGTTGGCGGGAATGGCGAAATTGAGCCCGCCGTAGAACAGGTAGCCCATGGAGGTGACGCCGATCACTTCGCCGGCCAGGTTGAACAGGGGGCCGCCGGAGTTGCCGGGATTGATGTCGGCGGTGGTCTGGATGTAGAGCTGGCCTTCGAAGTCGCGGTTCGTGGTCGAGACGATTCCCTGGCTGACCGTGCGGCTCAGGCCCAGCGGGTTGCCGATCGCGAACACGGTTTCGCCGACGTTGACCCGGCTCATATCGCCCAGGAACACGTGCTGGAACGGGCGGTTCGCGTCCTCGATCTTGAGCAACGCCAGATCGACGTATGGATTCATCGCGATGATTCTGACCTTGCTGTATCGCTTCTGCTCGAACCCGTTCTCGGTGCGGTGGAAGACCGTGGTGCGGATGAGGGTCTCGCGGGCGATGACGTGGTAGTTGGTGATCAGGTATCCGTCGGGATTGATGAAGAATCCCGAGCCGCCGCCGCTGGGGGTATTGACCATGACGACGGCTTCGCCGAACCGCGTCACATTCTGCTCGATAGTGGTCTTGGTGGGTCGAGCGGTTCGGTAGAGGCCCTGGATCTGCGGCTGGGCCCCGCTCTCCTCCGCGGGTTTTTCCGGCGTCGCGCTGTCCTCGCGGATCGCCTGGATCTGGGTCCGCGGAATCCGCAGCACGTCGTAGCCCAGGTCGAGGATGACCGCCTGTTCGTCCTGGCGGAGGATGTCGGCGCGGATCTGCTGGCCGCTTCGAAGGACGATCGTCTTGGCGACTGCGGCGCAAACGCCGATAGAGAAAATCGCCGGAACGATCAACGCTGTCGTCAGGAGGGTGTGTCTCTTCATACTCGAAAAACCTCCGCCCACCTTGCGGGAACACACGGGCCCAGTTATATTCGTCACACAGTGAATGCGGCTGATTATATGGGCGATGCGTGCGACAGGGAAGCGCATATTCCCGGGAGGTACTGGTTCATGGTTTCACGGCGGTCGGGCACAATCACGGCTACAGGGGCGTTGTTTCTGGCGGTGTGGGGCGCGACGTCCACTGTCTGCCCGGGTGTGCTGAGCGATCACTACGGCTTTGGGGACATGGAGATCCTCAAGCTGGACTGGGAACTGGGGACGCTGCTGGCAGGCGATCTGAACGGAGACTCGCTCAACGATCTGGTCGTGTGCAACAACCGCAAGGCTCGAATCGAACTGCTGCTGCAGAGACCCGGATTCGACCCCAAGACGGCCGAGGCGGAACCCACGCCTGCGAAGGAAAACGTCAACGACCTGTTCGGACGCGAGGCGAAATGGCGATTCAAACGGTACTCGTATCCGCTCCCTGTGAAGGCCACCAGTCTTGCCCTGGCGGATTTCAACCACGACCAACGTCTGGATCTGGCGTACTACAGCGCCGAGGGGCTCTACATCGTTCTACAGAGCTCCGGCGAGGCTGGGGAGAAGGCTCCCTCCCAGAAGGAGGCGCCTTCACTGAGCGATCTGTCCTGGGAGTCTGCCATACGGCTCGATCTCCGCAACGGGCTCAAGACCTCCGACGCGCTGGCCTGGGGCGACCTCAACGGCGACGGTCGGACCGACCTGGTCCTGCTCCTGCAGGATGGCTACTACATCGTGCTTCAGGACGCCGACGGGCGAATGACCCGACCGGTCCGCCACTACAGCTCCTCCGGGAATCTCCGCCAGGTTGAGATCGGCGACGTCAGCGGCGACGGCCGCAACGATCTGGTCCTGCTGACGGGCGACCAGGAAGAGTGCCCCCTGCGAATCAGGCTGCAAAATGAGGATGGCGCCCTGGGTCCCGAAGGGCGGTATCCCATCCCCGTGCCGGCGGCTCTGCGCCTCTGCCAACTGGGCGACTCAGGCAAGCAGGCCATCGCCATGGTGGCGCGCCAGACCGGGCGATTCTCTCTCCACGCGATGGTCCAGGAAGACCAGCAACGGGACGCGGTCTCGATCCATCCGCTGCCCTCGGGCGACGACGCCTCCAAGCGGGACACGACCTGTGCGGACATCGACGGAGACGGTTTGACCGACATGGTCGTGACCGACCCCGGTCGCGGGCAGTTCCTCGTCTTCTCCGGCCAGGCGGGCCTGGGCCTTGGCTCGGCAGCGGTCTATCCCGGCCTCAAGGACATGCGAAAGGTCTGCGCCGCCCGCCTGGGGGATGATGCTGTCGACACGCTGGCGGTTCTGAGCATCGACGAGAAGCTGATCGCGCTGACCCGGTTCGAAGGAGGGCGGCTGTGTTTTCCGCAGACGGTGGCGGTGGTGGGCGAGCCCCAGGCGATGGAACTGGCGGACCTCAATCGCGACGGTCGGATCGACCTGGCCTACGTGGCCAAAGGCCCCGACCCGTCGGATGCGTTTTTCTTCCGCAGCGTTTTGGACATCGGCGGGCCTTCGTCTGGGCCGGGACCGTCGGTCCGATTGACGGGTGTGCAGGATCGGCCGCAGGATCTGCTGGCCTGCGACATCGACCACGACGGCGATATGGATCTGATCGTGGTTCGCGTCTACGATCCTCTGCTTCTGGTGCGTCAGACGAGCGAAGGGGTGTTCGAGCAGCAGGCCCAGGACCAGACCCACAGCGGTCTTGTGAGCAATCTGGGTTCCTGCGCGATCTGCGTGGCGCCGTTGGGCGAGGAGGGTCGTCCCGCGTTGCTCGTAGCACGGGGCGAGTTCGCCCGCTCGATGCGTTTCGACGCGGAAAAGGGCTGGCAGGTCATCGATCAGTATCAGGCTGCAGATGGACGCCGTCAGATTCGCGTCGCGGCGGTCGTACCTGGAGCGGGAGTCGGGGCTCCGAGCCTTGTGGCCTATGACGATGTCTCCGGGATCGTGTTTTTCATGGACGCGCAGGCCGACGGCACATACCAGGTGTCTCGCGAGGTCAATGTAGGGACCGCCAAGGTCCGCAAGATCTTGGCCGGTCATTTCGGCGCCGGCGACGCCCATGACCTCGTCCTTTGCGGCGAGCGGGAGTTGATCTGCCTGCGTCCGACGACCCAATGGTCGTTTCGCCAGATTGCGGGGTTCGAGCCGAGCATCGAGGACGGACGACTGGGTTCTTTCGCGATCGGCGACGTCAACGCCGACGACGTGCCGGAACTGGTCTTCTGCGAGCAGGCCCGCCGTCACCTGCAGATTCTGTCCTTCGACGAGAACGCACAACTGGTCGACGCTTACAAGTTCAAGGTTTTCGAGGAACACCCGCACAGTTCGGACCGTCCGCAGGGCCGCGGCGTCAACGTCGGCGAGCCCCGCCAGGTGCTCGTCCAGGACGTCACCGGCGACGGCCGCAACGATCTGATCCTGCTGGTCCACGATCGGATCATCGTCTACCCGCAAGACGGGGGGATTGACGACTTGCTGTTTGTAGCTTACCATTTGCGAATCCAGGGCTGGGGGATCGTTCGCGATCAGCCAAGTAGTAGATAGCAAATAAGAAGTAGCAGATCCCAAAGGGGTTCGGTGCACAGCAGACGTACGATCAACGTGGGGCAATGGCTGGGCGACTGGGTGGTCCGGCGTCGGTGGGCGGTGATCCTGTCGACTCTCGCCATTACGTGCGTTCTGGCGGCGGGGATTCGGGACCTGCGGATCTGCAACGACACGCGCGTGTTCTTTGGCGAAGAGAACCCCGACTACCTCGCTCTGAAGGCCCTGGAGCACGTTTACAGCCGGGAGCAGAGCGTTTTCTTCGTCGTCGCCCCTCACGACGGAAACGTCTTTACCCGTCGGACCCTGACCGCGGTGGCCGAACTGACGGAGGCCGGTTGGCAGGTGCCTTTTTCCACCGTTGTCAACTCGATCACCAATTTCCAGTCCACCCGTGCCGAGGGGGACGATCTGATCGTGGAGGATCTCATTCCCGATCCCTGCGGCCTGTCGGACCTGGATCTCGAGAGGGTTCGCCTCAGAGCCCTGTCGGACAGAACATTGATCGACATGCTTCTGTCCCGCACTGGTCACGTCACTGGCGTGCACATCGGTTTCACGGCCTCGAAGGACTGAACACCGTCTACACCTCAGATCGCCCGCTACGTTCGCGAGATGGCCGAAGAGTTTCGAACACGGTATCCGGACATCGATTTTCACGTCACCGGTTCGGTCATGATCGACGACGCGTTCGCCGGCGCCAGCCGACGGGATCTGTTTACGTTGGTTCCGGTTTCTTTCGTGGTCGTGACGATCCTGGTCGGGATTTCGTTGCGGTCTTTCTGGGGGACTTTTGCCGCGGTGATCGTTACGGTGCTGTCGATGGTCTCGGCCCTGGGGTTGATCGGATGGACCGGTATGTCGCTCAACGCGGTGTCCGTCGGCGCTCCGGCGCTGATGCTCACGCTGGCGGTGGCGGACAACATCCATATCCTGACGACGATGTTCCATTACGCCCGCCAGGGCTTGTCCAGACATCAGGCGATCGCCAAGTCGCTCCAGGTGAACTTCAAGGCGGTCTTTCTCACGAGTATCACGACGATTCTGGGTTTTCTCACGATGAACTTCTCCGAGTCGCCGCCGCTGCAGGACCTGGGCAACCTTGTCGGCATGGGCGTTACGATCGACCTGATTAATTCCATCTTTCTGTTGCCGGCGATGATCGCGGTGTTGCCGGTGGCGACGCGACGGAACCTCCAACGGATTTCCTGGGTCGACTTGGACCGGCTGGCCGACTTCGTCATCCGTCGGCGGCGTCTGCTGCTGACCTCGATGCTCCTCTTGGCGGCGGTGTGCAGCGTCGGCATCCTGGGCATCGAGCTGGACGACAATTTCCTGATGTACTTCGACCACAGTTTCGAGTTCCGTCGGGCAACGGATTTTATGATCGCCAACCTGCGGGGCTGGGATGTGATCGAGTATTCCTTGAACTCCGGACAGTCCGGCGGCGTCCTGGACCCCGAGTATCTGGCGACGGTGGACCGGTTCGCCGACTGGTATCGCCAACAGCCCAAGGTCGTTCACGTGATGACGATTGTTGATACCATCAAGCGGCTCAACCAGGACATGCACGGGGGCGACGAGGCCTTCTACCGCATCCCCGAACGACGGGACCTGGCGGCCCAGTACCTGCTTCTGTATGAAATGTCCCTCCCGGCGGGCCGGGATCTCAACAGCCAGATCGACGTCGATAAGTCCGCCTCCCGGTTCCTCGTGAACTTCCAGAGCATGAAGGCCAGCGAGTTGCGACGGATGGATGAGGCCGCCCGGCAATGGCTGATCGAGAACGCGCCTGCGTCCATGCACGGTCCCGGCACCGGCTTGTCCCTGGCCTGGGCCCACATCACCCAACGGAACATCGTCGCGATGCTCGTAGGGGCCTTTTGCGAGATCCTGACGATCACCTGCCTCATGTTCTTCGTGCTGCGAAGCTTCAAGTTCGTGATCTTGTTCCTGATCCCGAATCTTCTGCCGCCGTTCATTGCTTTTGGGATCTGGGGTGTGACGAAAGGGCAGTTCGGGCTTGCATTGTCGGTCGTCGTCGCGATGACGCTGGGCATCATCGTCGACGATACGATCCATTTCTTCGTCAAGTACTTCCGGGCCCGTACGGAAGACGGGTTGACGCCCGAGCAGGCGGTCCGCGCGGCGTTTGAAACGGTGGGGTCGGCCATCGGGGTCACGACGGTCGTTCTGACGGTGGGATTCCTGGTCATGAGTGTGTCGCACTACCGGATGAACGCGGAAATGGGAGTGATGTGCGCGATGGTGATCGGGTTGGCCCTGGTGGTGGACTTTTTCCTCTCTCCGACTTTATTGATGAAATTCGACCGCCCGGCGGGTAAGCTCAAGGACGGAGTCTGATTCATGATGATGATTGGACAGGGACGAATGCATCGGATGGCAAGAAGGCTCACGGTGGCGATGATCGGGGCGGTCACGGTCTCCGTTCTGTGCGTGGCCCAGACGGCCGAAGAAAAAGGTCTGGCGATCGTCCGAGAGGCCGAGCAACGGTTCAAGGGATACGGGGATTCCACGTCGAGCCTTCGCATGATCCTGCGCAATAAGCAGGGTCAGGTCAGCGAACGGATCCTTCGGATTCGCACGATGGAGATACCCGACGACGGAGATCGCAGCCTGAGCATCTTCGACAGCCCCGCGGATGTCAAAGGCACCGTTCTGCTGACGCACGCGCACAAGAACCAGCCCGACGATCAGTGGCTGTACCTGCCTGCGCTGGAGCGGGTCAAACGCATCGCGGCCCAGAACAAGTCCGGGTCCTTCATGGGCAGCGAGTTCTCGTATGAGGACATCGCGACGCAGGCGATCGAGAAATACTCCTATCAATGGTTGCGGGACGAGATCTGTCAGGGGGTGGACTGCCACGTGATCGAGCGACGTCCCCTGGATCGGCAGAATTCCGGTTACACCCGACAACTCGTCTGGCTGGACAAGGAGCACCTTCGCATGTTCCAAATCGAGTATTACGACCGCAAGGACGCGCTGCTCAAGACCCTCACGTTCAAGGATTATCGCCTGTACCTGGACCGGTTCTGGCGACCCCACGACATGGAGATGGTGAACCACCAGACCGGCAAGAGCAGCCAGCTGCTCTGGTCTGACTACACGTTTCGCACCGGGCTGAATGCGAACGACTTCAATCAGCATAGCTTGACTCGAATCAGGTGACATGTATGCACGCACGTACGCTTGCTGTTTTGGGGGCCCTGGCGGTCGCGGCCTGCCCGTGGCGGACAGTTTTGGGCGAAGAGTCTGATTCGCGGACTGTCACCCTGCAAAGGAACGAGCCCAACGAACCGAAAGAACCCCAGGAGACCGGTCCCACCAAGGGCGGTCGCAGCGGACTTACCGGGTATGTTGCCGCGGAGGGGCGATTGTTCTTCAACGATCCGCTGTATCCCCGCCAGGAAGACCACAACGGTTCGTTGGCCGCCCAGCCGGAATACTATTATCAATGGGACAACGGAGGGCTTTTCACGTTCACTCCGTTCGTGCGGATCGACAGCGCCGATTCCGAGCGAACGCATTGGGATATCCGCGAGCTGTACTATCTCTACACACAGGACTGGTGGTCTCTGCGGTTTAGCATGGCCCGTGTCTTCTGGGGCGCGACCGAATTCGTTCATCTGGTGGACGTCATCAACCAGACCGACCTCGTCGAGCACATCGACGGCGAAGACAAGCTCGGCCAGCCTATGTTTCAGTTCTCCTCCTCCGTGAGCTGGGGCGCGCTGGACATCTTCATCCTCCCCTATTTCCGCGAACGGACTTTCCCCGGACGGCAGGGGCGTTTGCGCCCGTCGCTTGTGATCGACACCGACCATCCGATCTACGAGAGCCGTGACAAGGAGCGAGCGATGGACCTGGCCGTCCGGTACCGCCGGACGCTGGGGGACCTGGATCTCGGCGCATATGTTTTCATGGGGACCAACCGTGATCCGCTGCTGGTTCCGGCGGATTTCCTCGATCCAAACGACACCGCCAATCCCCGACTGATTCCGTTCTATGAGCGAACGACCCAGCTCGGGCTCGACGCCACCTGGGCCAGAGGCAACTGGCTCTGGAAGCTCGAGGCCCGCTATCGAGACGGCTATCTGGACCCCTATTTCGCCGCCACCGGAGGCCTGGAGTACACTTTCTATGGATTCGCGGGCGGCAAGTCCGATGTGGGCTTGGTGGCCGAGTATGTGTACGACCAGCGGGGCGACGATCCCGAAATGACCTCGATCTTCGACGACGATGTCTTTCTGGGCTTGCGTCTGACACCCAACGACCTGGCGGGTACGCAGGTGTTGGTGGGCTTCATGCAGGACGTCGGCGACGCGGAGAACGCCCTGAGCATCGAGGCGAGCCGGCGCTTCGGGAACCACTGGCGTCTGAGTCTCGACGTGTGGTTCTTCCTCAACGCCCCGAAGGACAACGTCATCTACTATCTTCGCGACGACGACTTCGTCAGATTGGAACTGGCGTACCACTTCTGATCGTCGACAGAAGAAGGGCCCCAACATCAGCGGGTCGGCGGGGAAGTCGCCTGACTATAGCGATTCTCGACTGCACGTGGATTCGGATGTGTCCGCATAGGGCTTGTATTCGATCATTCGGATCTTCGCAGGTCGTTCGATACGGTACTGGATGCCTCGCCAGTCCACGATTCGCAGGAACATCGCAGAGACCAACGCTGCGGCGTACACCCCTTGAGTCATCGCCATCGCGGCCAAGGTCCGCAGGATGTCCGCGACTCCCATGCCCGGCAGGGATTCGCCCCGCGATTTCGTGCTGTGCCGCACCCCGCTTTCGATGGCGGCCAACAATGCGATCATCAGCAACCAGTACAGCCCCATGCCGGCGGCGATCCATGCGATGGCCTGGCCATTTCCCAGGAAGGCTGCGGCTCCAAGAGTGACGAGGCCCGCCGATTGAGCGATGCCCGTCGCCAGGCCGTGTCCCACCACGAGCGCCCACGCGGGATGATACAGACGCGCGGTGAGTAGTTGCCGACGGACCCAGCGGTAGAAACTTCCCAGGTCGCATTCCTCGCGATTGACCATCATCAGCGAAGGCACGAACGCCACTCGATACCCCATCGGCTTTAGGACGGCATAGAGCATGGTGTCCTCGCACAAGGCGTTGCCCCATCGTTTCAGCAGATCGGATCGGCGGAGGACCTCCAGCTTTATCGCCAGAGTCCCTCCCCAGGGGATTCGAAAGCAGTACATCTGCACCACCGCAGCGGCGTTCCACAGCCGTCGGACCAGGCTGCCCCAGGATGGTGTGTTTGGGACGTACCAGCGATTGCCGGTCGCAGCGACGACGTGTTCCTTCGCCAAGGGGGCCACCAGTTCGCTCAGCCAGGTGCGGTGAACAATCGTATCGGCGTCCAGCAGGGCGATGACTTCATAAGAATCATCGAGTTCGGAGATCGCCTGCAACAGGCTGCTGCATTTGAGACTGCACGTGGCGCCAGGGGCGGCCAGCGGTCTCATCCGGACGTTGCGAGCATCGAGCGCTGCGAGGGTTTGTTCCGCTATCGCCCAGGCTGGGTCTTCGCGGCTGTCCACCACAATATGCAGATCATACTCGGGATAATCCTGGCTCAAAACGGCTTTCAGGCAGGCGGGAAGAAACGGATCGGGCCCTCGCAGGCACAGAATCACGACGGTCTTCGGGCAGAAGTCGCCTCCTGCGGATTGGGGGGATGAGTGCTTGAGGACCCTGGCGAATCGCCATGCCAGGACCGCCTGACCGACCGCCAGTCCCAGCAGGATCCAAAACATCGCGATGGCCCATGTCGTCATAGTCCCGCTTTCGATGCGCCTGGCGCCTCACCCGTTTTCCGGCGTCACGACACTCTGCAACATCGCCTCCAGGACACACGGGCGCATCCCGTTGCCGCTGATAACCACCTGTCCGCCACGCACCGCTTGCGGGACCGACATCTCCCGGGTCGCCAAACGGCGGAAGGTGTCCGACGTGAGATGGAAGACGGCTCCGCATTGGTCGCTGATGCCGTCCTCAATCGCCCAGATGTGTCCGTCCCGCGTCAACAATTTCCATTGTCCTCCCCCATGACCGTTGACTTCGAGGCCCAAAGGAGTCAGCGGAGAATCTTCCGGCGCAGGGGCTTTTTGCACTGCACGCAGTCGCTGGATGTGATTTCGGACGTCTCCCTTGTCCGGCATCGGTGTTCGCGCATGCCGTCCGAAATTCGTACGAATGGCGAACCGTGCCATGCGAAGGAGCATCTCATAGTCCACCGTCGGGCAGGGCAGATGGGACGTCGCGGCGACGGTGTTCGTGCGGTCGAATTGCGGATCATCCCGCCAATAGGCGCGGTAAACCCCGGCCTGTGCCCGGAACAATTCGACAAACCACTGGGCATCGCGTCTCGTCGGGTCCGAGGGATCTGCCAGGGACGAATATCGTTCGACGGCGTGCTGGATCGCCCGGCTCCAGACCGCCACAGGCGTCGGCTCGGCTGCGGTCAGGTGGTAGGTCTTGCCGTGATGTTCGGGCCGACCCAGCAGGTGGGTGATCACAGACGAGACCCAATCCACGGGAACGTAATCCTTTCGCTCGTGACCGTCCATGTGGAACGCCTCCATCAGCAGGTCCGCGGTGATCGAGCCGAGCACCATCTGGCTGGCAAGGGTGTGGGCCAGTCGCACCATGGCGTAAAAGCCGTGGAAGGTGGAGGAGTATCCGGTCTGCGAATCGCCCACAATGATGGAGGGTCGATAGATCGTCGCAGGCTGTTCCAGGCGGGCCGAACGGACCAGTTTTTCCGCTTCGACCTTGCTTCGCTCGTAGTCGTTGCCCATTTCCTGTCCGACGTCGAGTTCCGTTTCAAGAATCCGCCCCTCGCGTAAGCCGCAGACGTACGCCGTGGAGATGTGATGAAACTGTCGGATCCCGCATCGTCTGCACAGTTCCAGGACATGCCGTGTGCCCTCCACGTTCGAGATCCAGGGTTCCCTTTGGCGGTCTGTACCGTAGAATGTGAGCTTTGCCGCGTTGTGGAGCACCGCTCGGCAATGGCGGCCGATCCATCGTTCGTCCGAGGTGTCAAGTCCCAGGTCGGAACGGCACAAATCGCCTTCGAAGACCACCGGTCGCGGCAGGACCCGTCCCATTGGATCTTCCCACCGAGTCAGCAGCGCGTCGATTCGCTGACGCGCGGATTCACTGCCTGACGGTCGCACAAGCACCGCCAGACGATAACCTGCGAGGAGGCAATCCCGAAGTAAGTAACTACCCAGAAGACCGGCTGCGCCTGTCAGAAGGCAGTAGGCCATCGATGTTTCCCATTCAACGCACACACAAAGGAGGCCACTGACGGAGGTGTCTCCAGCAGGGCGTGTTCAGGCATCCGTTGCCCAAAAAGGCGGAGGGCACGTCCGGGACCGCACAACACCGTCGGCCCACGATGCGCCGGTATGCTAATCCGCAAGGCGGACTCTGTCAACTGCGAACGCAACCATCGTCGCGGATTGTCCGTCAGATCGTTGAATCCAAGGGCGTGATGCGATAGGATGGAGGGCGAACGTCGTGAGGTCTCGCGCATCCGGGTCTTCGGAAAGGATATGAGATGAACCGTATCGGGAACGAATTGCGGACGGGACGGATTTCGCGTCGGAGCATACTGGCCGGGGCGGTGGCGGGGTCCGCGGGGCTGCCGTCGGTCGTGCGGGGTCAGACCGGGCGAGTGGTGCAGAAGGGGCGGATCAAGCAGTCCATCTGCGGCGGGTGCCTGCGAGGCCTGAAGCTCGACCAGGAGCAGACCGCCAAACTGCTGGTCGAGATGGGACTGGTCGGTCGGGACCTGGTCGGTCGGGCCGACTGGGACGTGCTCAGAAAGCATGGTCTCGTGGCGACGATGGTCCCCGGCGCCGGATCGATCAAGCAGGGGCTCAACGACAAATCCCAGCACGCCAGGTTTCTGGATGATTTCCGAAAGAATATCGCTGCCGCGGCTGAGTACAAGTGGCCCAACGTCATCTGCATGGCGGGCGACCGCTCGGCGGCAGGCGAAGAGGAGGGGATGGAGAACTGCCGGACGATCCTCCAGGAGGCGGTCAAGATTGCTGAAGACTACGGCGTGACCATCTGCATGGAGATGCTCAACAGCAAGGTGGACCATCCGGGGTACATGTGCGACAACTACGCATGGGCTTTCGAACTGTGCCGACGGGTGAACTCGCCGCGGTTCAAGCTGCTCTTCGACATCTACCACATGCAGATCATGGAGGGCGACTTGATCGCCACGATCCGTAAGAACATCCAGCACATCGGACACTTCCACACCGCAGGCGTTCCCGGCCGGCACGAGCTCGACGAGAACCAGGAAATCTACTACCCCGCGGTGATGCGGGCGATCGTCGAGACCGGTTATCAGGGGTATGTCGCCCACGAGTACACGCCCGTTCGCGAGGCGATTGCGTCGCTGGTGCAGGCCGTGAAGGCGTGTGACGTGTGAAAGAGTGTCAAAGCGTGGAAGCGTCAGGGAGACCTTCCTGCGTTTTCGCCAGTCCAGGAGAAGGCAATGGGCAGACAGATAAAAGGTTGTTCGCGTAGGGACTTCATGAAGACTTCGACCGCGGCGATGGCTTCGCTTTCGGCTGTTTCTTTGGGGTTGCCCAATCGGGCCTACGCCGCGGGTTTCGAGAAGGTGCGCGTGGGCGTGATCGGTTGCGGCGGACGCGGCTCGGGCGCCGTGACGGACTGCCTGGAGGCCGACGACGGCGTCGAGATCGTTGCGATCGCGGACGCCTTTCGGGACCGCCTCGACACCAGCCTGGAGAAGATCCGGCAATGGTGCCAGAAGAACGCCAAACCCTTCGCCCAGCGGGTGAAAGTCACGCCGGAAACGATGTTCTTTGGCTTCAACGGCTACAAGGACCTGCTGGCGATGAAGGACGTAGACCTGGTGCTGATCGCGACGCCGGTCTGTTTCCACCCGGTGCACCTCGAAGCCGCGGTCCGGGCCGGCAAGCACGTCTTCATGGAGAAGGCGGCGGGTGTGGACCCGCCGGGAATGCGAAAGGTGATCGAGGCAGGCGAACTGGCCAGGCAGAAGGGCCTGGCGATTGTCGCGGGTACCCAGCGGCGCCATCAGGCGAAGTACCGCCAGAACGCCCACGCCGTGGCCCAGGGCGCGATCGGGCGGATCAGAGGCGGTCGCGTGTGGTGGTGCGGCGGCGGCTCCTCGAATCCGCCCCGGCGCGAGGCGGGTTGGAGCGATGCCGAGTACCTGGTCCGCAATTGGTACCGGTTCAGCATGATGTCGGGCGACCACATTGTGGAGCAGCATTGCCACAATCTGGACGTGGCCAACTGGTTCATCGGGCGGCCGCCGGTGCAGGCTCTCGGGTTCGGCGGTCGTGCCCGTCGCCAGGGCGGCAACCAGTACGACTTTTTCAGCGTCGATCTGGACTATGGCGACGACGTGATCGTGCACAGCATGTGCCGCCAGGTCAAAGGCTGCTTCACGCGGGTGAGCGAACAGTTCGTCGGTACCGAGGGCTCCGTCTGGGGCGACGGCAAGCTGACGGGCAAGCAGGTGGCCGTGCCGGACTTCGAGGAGAAGGGCGGCCCCTACGTCCAGGAGCATCGCGACCTGATCCGCAGCATTCGCGAGGGCAAGCCGCTCAACGAGGCTCGTGACGTGGCGGAGTCCACGATGGTGGCGATCATGGGCCGGATCTCCGCGTACACAGGCCAGATCGTCCGCTGGTCGGACCTGACGAAGAACACGAACAGCCCCTGGTACAACCTGACGCTCTCGCCCACCGCGGAGGATTTCGAAACCGGCGCCGTCGCAGCCCCGCCGGAAAACTCGATCCCCCTGCCAGGCGAAGCCTGACCCGAATCCCGTTGTTCCCGATGGCAGCCTCAAGGCCGAAGGCCTTGCGGATGGCTCCTCCGAAGGAGTACAAGACCATCGCCAAGCTCCGCTTGACGCTGCCACCCGATCCTTGATATTCTAATAGGGACAGTCCCGAATGGCAAAGAAGATCATCAAGCGGGCCGTCGGCGAACAGATTCTGGTAGAATATGCCCGGAGCCTGCCCAAAGCGGAGTAGGCCAGGATCATCCAGAAGTCGATTCAATCATAACAGAAAGAGAGGGCGACCGGCAATGTGGGCACTCCCCCCGGAATGGTTTCAGTGGTTTGCGATCATCGTCGTAGTCGAACTGGCCCTGTTGGTCCTGGGGATCTACTTAGGCCCCACATGGCAAGGGGCGACGATGTCGGACGTCAAACAGGCAGTCGACGAGTTAAGAAAGGCAGTCGAGGCAAAGGCTGCCGGACAGGCTGAGGGACAGGACAAGATCCCCTGACTCTAGTCGCAGGGGCTGACATGCAGCTCATGGACCGCCAGCCTTCGCTGCAAGTCCACGATCTGCCTCATTTCCCCATAATCTGTTCGGTGTAGTTGTCGATGTTCACGAAGTAGCGGTCGGTCAGTCCGGCGTCGTGGTCCCACACGAACGCCGCCCCGGCCCGCTTCTGCCAGTTGAAGCCCTTGAGTCGGTGCCATTCGTTGATCGGAGTCAGTCCCGGTAGGAACTCCACAGAGACGCCCTGTTCCTCGAACATCTGCGGCTTGGACGAACCCTTGCGGTGCTGGTCACCCAGGTGCCATTCGCAGTACCGGGCCTGCTGCCAGCCCTTGAGCCGGGTTTCATTGGCCATCAGGGCGGCCAGCCGGACGGTCTGGCGGATGCTGTGCCCGTGCTCAAAGCCGGTCAGGCAGACTCCGAACGAATGGAAGCTGAACGGGTCGCCCGTGCAGTGGACCGTCACATCCTTGGCGTTGTAGTATCGGGCCGCCAGTAGCCGCCCTAGCGTGAATGAACTCTGGCGGTCGTGGTTGCCCGGAACGGCGTAGATCTCCAGCGGAGCCACCTTTCGCATCCGCTCGGCCATGGCAATCGCCAGTTTCTCGCCCTCCAGGTAGACGTGGTGCCATGCCTCCGCCTCCGGTTGCAGCGTCCCGGCCGTCGTCGTATTGTGCACTATGTCGGTGTGCAGATAGTCGTGGCCGAACGGCCAGATGATCCGCTCGAACGGGCCCCGGAGCGAACAGTTCGTCGGGACCGAGGGCTCCGTCTGGGGCGACGGCAAGGTGACGGGCAAGCATGTGGCTGGGGGATAAATGGGGACTATCCTTCGGCCCGCGCCGCCGGGCATCCTGATTCGGCGGGCCGGCAGGCGAGCGTTTCTTCCTAGGTCGGGCGTCCGCGCCCGACCTTGCGAGACGAGCGAGGACGCTCGTCCTACGAGGAGTTCAGCCACCGCGACTGCAACAGCACCCGCCAAAATGGAATAACACGGATTCGGACTCATTCGTACGCGGGTCTTGTCATCCTGAACGAAGTGAAGGATCTGGCTCGCGACCGAGAGTGCCATTCGGGACAGTCCCTATTTACGCTCCAGCCGACGAGATTGGGGTCCGCGTCGAGCGCAGGCTTCTCGTTGGCCGCATGGACGGCGGCCGCCAGTAGGAGCGAGCACACAAGAATGGCTATCCGGCACATGGCCTTTCTCCTGTTCCTGGGACACCGGGCCGTGGACGAGGCCATTGTAGCGACCGGCGTCTGTACCCGTCAAAGGCAAATCCGGGTTGGCGGTAACGCGGCTGCAATCGACACATTCGATTGTGCGAAACGAACCCAATTCGAGGTGGCACGCGAAGGAGCCCGCAAGGAATTGGCTGCGCTTTCCCATCGCCTCTTCCATGTCGAACCAGCCCTAAATCTCGTACCATCAAGCACTTGTCGCCAGCCCAGCCGTTGTCGAATTTGGGTTCGTTTCGCACAGTCATCTTGCTTGAAACTTGACGCTTCAAACTTGAAACCCGCTATCCTAATACATAGACGCTCTGTGACGCCTGTATGTTGTATAAAATCAACATTCCGCCGAGAAATATGCAAACGCCCCAACCCGGCCCCCGGCCGCAACCGACAACCGCTTACTGTTCTTCCGCTGCTTGCCTCTTGCGGCGAGTCTCCGTCGGCTCTATCATGACGCCCGTTGAGGCTCACAAACGGAGGTATCAGTGCCATGAAGAAGCGTTCCGGCAAGAAGGCAGCCCCCGGCGAACTGCGGCCACCAGCTGAGAGAATCGCTGGCTCGGAGTACGGCCGCCTGCTGACGGAAATCAAAGACCGCGTCCGCGCCGCCCAGTATGAGGCGCTTCGCGCCGTCAACAGAGAACTCGTGGCGCTCTACTGGGACATCGGACGGATGATCGTGGAACGGCAAGGCGAACAGAAATGGGGCAAGGCCATCGTGGAGAACCTTGCCGGCGATCTGCAGTTGGAGTTTCCGGGCCTCCGTGGTTTCTCCTCGCAAAATCTCTGGTACATGCGCCAATTCTACCTGGAATATCACGAGCAAGAAAGACTCCAACCACTGGTTGGAGAAATCAGTTGGGCCAAGCATCTGGTGGTCATGGCCAAGTGCAAGGACCTGCTCGAACGCGAGTTCTACATCCGTATGACCCGCAAATTCGGCTGGTCAAAGAACGTCCTCATTCACCAGATCGAAAGCCATGCCTACGAAGCGACCCTGCTGGGTCAGACCAATTTCGACTTGGCACTGGCGCCGGCGCAGCGCACGCAGGCCAAGCTGGCGGTCAAGGATGAATACACGTTCGACTTCCTGGAGTTGGCCGACGAACACGCGGAGCGGGAGTTGGAGCGGGCCTTGGTCGCGAGGATCGAGGCCTTTCTGCGGGCCATGGGCGGCCTGTTCGCCTTCGTCGGCAGCCAATACCGCCTGGAGGTGGACGACAAGGAGTACTTCATCGACCTGTTGCTCTTTCATCGCCGGCTCAAGTGCCTGGTGGCCGTCGAATTGAAGGTCGGCGAGTTCGAGCCGGAGTCCGTGGGCAAGATGCAGTTCTACCTGGCGGCGCTCGACGATCGTGCCCGCGAGGAAGGGGAGAATCCCTCTATCGGCATCATCCTCTGCAAGGAGAAACGCCGGACCATCGTCGAATATGCCCTTCGCGACGCCCACCGGCCCATCGGCGTCGCGACCTATCGCATCCTCCGACGCCTCCCGAGAGAGCTCCAGGGCCAGCTTCCCTCGCCGCAACAGATCGGCAAACTCCTGGAAGGTCTCGCCTGAAGGCCACAGCCGCCTCACCAGTCATCGAGTAAGGCCCTACCGACAGCCATCAATCTCAAGGCCCGGACTCACCCAGCCCGGCCTCCGGCCGGAACCAGGATCCATTCTCTCGCCAAGACGCAAAGAACGCCAAGGAAGAACGGAGGACCGAGAGCAGGGGACATGGGACAACAAGCCATCAGACCTTTGCGACCTTGGCGTCTTGGCGAGAGGCAAAAACTCCCCCGTCATGCCTCCAGCCGAAACCAAGAGCGTTTGTCGCTTTGTCGGGTGCCGGCGGAGAGAGGAACGACTTGGGGCTGTGTTGGTTCAGCGGGAATTGGACAGGTTCTCTGGTCGGCCCAGTGACTCGATTGGTGGGCTGACGAGAGTATCATCGACTCGTTGGCGGGGTTTGTCAAGTCCGTCATCCTTTGGCGTTGAGAGTGATTTCGGCTCTCGCCGGTTCGCGGACGGCGTGTCCCGGCGGTCCTTGTCGAGTCTCACACGGTTGCGAAACGAAGCCAATTCGGAGGGAGTTTCAAGTGTGAAGCGTCAAATTTCAAGCAGGAGAAGGCAAGAGAATGGCCCACGCCCTCGGTCGCGAACCGTTCGTGCGAAACGAAGCCAATTCGCCGATTGCGGGACGGGTCTCCCGGCGCCGTCGGCGGAATTGGGTTCGTTTGTGCGGTAGTGTATTCAGGGACTGTCCACGCTGCGAAAGCGAAAAGACAGGTAACGGTAATTGATCACCTTATGGGCCTTATGGGCCTGCGGTCCCTTCTGTTTGGGCCCGCTCCTGTTCCAAGACGATCGTTTTGGGCGAGGCCATCAGTTGGGGGCCGTTGTGGTTGCCGATGACGTTGTAGAAGCCGCTGTCGCTCCAGAAGACGAAGCCCGCCAGTTCGGGATAGCTGGTTTCGAGCTTCTTCAGGACGTCCATGCAATCGCGCGGGGGATCGGACTGGCCGCGGATGCCCAATTCCGACCACCAGAGGATCTTGCCTGCGGTCTTTTTCTTCTGCACGGCCCACTCGTACTCGGAGAAGGGCAGGCCGGTCCCGTAGGCGGATTTGCCCAGGATGTCCACGTAGGCGTCGCCTGGATAGTACTTCTCCAAGGCGCCGTGATTCTGCGTGGTGTGATAGGCCCAGAGGACGTTGTCGAGCCCTTTTTGCTTCGTGAAAACGTCGTGGACGAGGCGGTAGAGTCTGATGGCGTTTTCGGGTCCGCCTTTGGCGTGCCACTTGTTCCGATCGTCGCTCTCCACGAAAGGCGTGTAGATCACGGGAATTCCCTGATCCTTCAGCCATTGCAGGTTGGCGGCCATGCGGTCCATCTGGCGATAAAAATGAGCCTTCGTCGGGTTGTCGTCGGGGGCGAAGATCAGATCGATATCGACGGGACTGTTCCATCGCCCGCCTGCGGGGTTGGCGTAGAACGAGAACACGCCGGCGATCAGGCCGCGGTCGTACATCTTCTTGACCCCTTGATTCCATGCGGAATCGGGAAAGGGGTCGTCGTCGAAATCGTAGGTGACGACGCCATAGCGGGGCATCTTGCCTGCGTGATCGTACACCTTCTTGAGCCAGTTGGACGGATGGTCCATGTCGGGGTTCTCGTTGTGGACCCAGGTGGCCATTTGGCCGAAGAGGTAGGACCCGTTGCCCAGACCTTGCAGATAGGCACGCAACTCCGCTGCGGTGGAAGGATTGCCTTTACCCAAGACCGACAGGGGAGAAAAGGCCAGAAAAACAAGAACACTCAATCGCGGTATCGTCATGTCATTTTCCTTTGTCGAAATTTGCGATTACTGATAGTCACCAGTTTGCCAGAAGCTTTATCCGGCGTGTCCTGCGGCCGGGATTATCCCAGGCAAAGAAGCCGGCGAACAGACAAAAGCAATCAGGAATCCACCCCTGTAAGTTCTTTTGCGTCATTTCCCTCAGTCAGCTTCGGCGTGACGTCGAAAACGTCCTTGTCGAGATCGATTGTGACAGTCGTGCCGTCGGAGAATGTCGTCCGTTGCTTGCGGTACGATCCATCGAGGAACTCGTGACGCGTCATCTCCGCCAGGGCGACTCGCCTGTGCAGGGCGCACATCGTGCGGACTTGCTCTTTGTGCGGTTCGTCGGGGAACAGCGACAGGTAGGGCATCCCGGCGTTGGCCAGGCCATGCAGATAGCCCAGGTCGTTCTGCGGGATTCCCCATTCGCCCTTGCCGAGCGACCAGGGCAAGAAAAGTGCATCATGATAGACCAGATTGAACAAGGGGATCGGGATTCCCATGGCCGGGCCGCGTCCGGGGTCGGGGACCAGGGCATACGGGCCGTGGTGTACCAGATCCAAGTGCGGGATGGCCCAGTCCGCCGGCTCTTCCGAGCTGACGACGCCGCCCTGTGACCGGATGAAGTCCAGGCATAGGCCCCGATACCGGAGGCAGTCGGATCGCGTCGCGGGGTGGAGCGGGTTATAGCACTCAT